>Ga0123352_10007178_pt1 | contig 17137 bp, 12 predicted proteins | sample TergutLab28metaG_FD_89700 | JGI IMG/M metagenome (GOLD analysis project Ga0123352, IMG submission 89700) | Labiotermes labralis P1 segment gut microbial communities from Petit-Saut dam, French Guiana - Lab288 P1 | ecosystem: Host-associated > Arthropoda: Insects > Digestive system > Gut ... | reverse complement strand
CGCTGACCACGTGACACCCCTCTATCCGCAAAAGTTGGCACTAACTTCGCCGACCGGCGGCAGCCGCTCTGTCGGTATAGTTCGCGTGCGGACTAAGGCCACGGAGTTTAGTTTTTTTTTTAGTTTTATGTACAAAACACACAAGTGCATTCTGTGGTCATAAAACAAGTGTTGAATGTTGAACGTGGCGGTATATCAGGTAAAGGTAAAGGTAACGTTCACCTTAGAACAGGCTACGAAGGCCCAAAGGGGGAATAGAGGTATAGCTATGCTCTTTCCTTAACCTCGGCGCTGGATGGGGATGGGTGGTCAGCGTCACGCCCCCGCCGCATTACTCCCAAAAAGACCAGATACCCACTGTATAGGAGGCTGGTCGTATATCAGGTGACTGTACATCGGGCTGCAGTGTGCTGGTTGGCATGTAGCGCTGCTGTTGTGAGTGTGCATTCGATGAGCCGTTCAAGTTATTTTTCACATCTCAGTAACCCATTCTAAAAAAAAATGTTTACAGGCCGGTAAAGGCAAATGCAGTCGAGGGCAATTCAGTACGAAACCAACACCAATTCACTTGCAACTTTATACAGCCTTAAATACATACTGCCTAAAACAAAAATAGAAGCAGGTCCAGTATTGTCAAGGGCCACACAAAAGTTACCGCGATATTTCGAGTGATATTTGGGAATTTGTTGCGTCATTTAAAAGTTTTTAGTTATTTATTCCACGATTTTCGCGGAACTCTGGGAATTTTATGCTATTCATACTGTGCATTTTCTGACACTCGACAAATTAACCAGTAAATGCTTTAAGTAAAATACAATTCATTACTTCTTCTTATAATAAAACCAACTAGATGCACTAATTTCTCATATGTATTTTTGAATAAAACTCTACATGTTTCGGACAGTTCCGTCCTGATCCTGCTCGCAAGCTGTCGGCAAACTTCTATGACATATGTCATTGCTGTGTGTACAGTGAAAAAACTCCTGATGATGGACAGAGGAATTGTCCGAAACATGTAGAATTTTATTCCAAAAATAAATTTGAGAAATTAATGCATCTAGTTGGTTTTGTTATAAGTATTTATCATGTTGCACGGTCACATGAACGTCAAAACAATTCATGACATTTGCCAACTCCTACACGTTTCGGCAGTTTAATAACAACAAAATTAGAGGATGGCACTGTGGTGCCGAAACGTGTGGGAGGTGGCAAATGTCATGAATTGCGTTTAATTATATTTTACCTACTGCAGTTGTTGGTTAATATTTTAAATCATTTGGAGATGCTGCTTTAAACATTCTTATTACGGAATGTGACAACAGCCGTTGAGCTGTGTATATTCGACGTGTTATGTAACTTCTAGAGAAAGAACAGATGGTACATCTTGAGGGCACGGCGCTGATAAGATAGTGCGGACCTGCAGTTGTGAAGTAACTTGAGACAGTAAAAGCGTTACAAGTAGCAGAATTTGTGATTCATATTCATCAAATGTTGTTACAGTTACATAATCAAAAAACATGCGCTGAAGGTGTAGGATCATGAAGGTTTGAGTGCTGAAGTAATTGGCATGAAAACCTGAAAGGAAAATAATCACTCTTATTCTTATAATAAAACCAACTAGGTGCACTAATTTCTCAAATTTCACCATCATCTTCTTCTTCCATGGATTAGGTCGTTTGACCTGTTCCGAAATCGACGCATTGCCATCGTTTCCTGGGGCGTCCACGATCTCTTCTTCATCGAGGTTTGTAGTTGAGGGCGTGTTTCGGGAGTCTGGTGTTGTCCATTCTTTCAAGGTGGTTGATCCAGTTTTGTTTGTATTTGAGTCTCACGTCTTGTATTCCAGAGATTTCTAGTTCTTTTCTTATGACTTCGCTTCTTATTTTATCCAGCCTTGGGTATGTGTGTAATCTTCAATCCAGTCCGATTGCCTTACGTCATTTTAATTAAATCCTCCCAACTATACCCATGCATTCGAAGTGATTTGTTTTCTTTGGATTTTACATTGAGAGGACCGCGTATAGTGACATATTCTTATAATAAAACCAGCTACATGCACTAACTCTGCATGTTTCGGACAGTATCTCTGTCCTTCATCAGGAGTATAGTACTGTACACACAGCTATGGTATATGTCATACAGGTTATACTGACTGCTTGCTAGCGTGATCACGCTAGCAAGCAGTCAGCATAACCTATATGACACACACCATTGCTGTGTATAGAGTACTAGACTCCTTATGATGGGCAGAGAAACTGTCCGAAACATGTAGGGTTCTATTCCTAAAATAAATTTGAGAAATTAGTGCATCTCTTTGGTTTTATTATAAAAATATGTCACCATGAATGTCAAATTAAAAAAAAAATCACTTCGAATGTCTGGGTATAGTCGGGAGGATAATAGTAAAATGACGTAAGGCAATCGGACTGGATTGAATTTTCTCTGGAGGGGGTCCAGTGCCAGGTTGTTTTGATGAGGAAAGAAGCAGTCGTGGCCCAAATTAAAGTGATATTCCATTACTGTCATTTGGAATCTGAGGTTAATCGCTTACAGCTAAAGGCAATGAGCGGTCTTTTTCCGGGAAAATACGTGACAACAGCATGGGAAGTGCAGCTGTTAGATCAAGACCGGTGGCCAGTTGGATGCTGTTGGTTGTTATTTCGTCAGCTTGGCAGGTCTATATACACGTACTTACTGCTCAAGCCTAGCCCCGTAACGTGGAACAGAATATTAAGTCTCTCAGCTAGCCAGCCATCGAGCCAGACGTGTAGACAACCGATGACGGTCCCCTGTAATTATTAGCCTGGTTACTCTAAGATGTAACAAGGATCCAGAATACTGCCTTCTCTCAGAAGAACGGAATCCAGTCCGAAGTAACGGACATAAAATTTTGGTGGCCTGTACTGAGGGCGGAGTCGGGGGGGGGGTGCTTATCTGTGCCATTGAATCCAGCAAATCAGTTGTTGCTTTCGGCTTACAGTCCTTTTCTCGTCACATCACAGATTTGGAGGTGTAATTTTGGATTTCTTGAGGATATGTAAGTGGCGCCTACAAATGGACATTTCGGAAGTGGTACCCAGAAACCGACTGACTGGAATCACTCACTGTATCAACAAACGATATTGAGTACACGGGAAGAAGTCCGATGGGTATATTCCCTCTACCACTCCGTCTAGCTTTTAAGCTTCTTCCTCCAACGTAAAGAAAAAGCAGTCCCGTTACAGGCCTGGATTGGCCCAGAGGGTTCCAGGAAGTTAAGGTTCCCAGATTACATGACAACGGCACAGGATGGTGGTAAGGCTGTCAGCCCTACGCACCGGCCGCCTTTACCCACAGGAAATACTCCTGGTACTCATTTCTTATAGGCTGAGTTGACCCCCAGGGCCATAGTGCGATCGGAAGGAGTATGTCAATGAAAAATTCCAATGACACCATCTGGAATCGAACCAGCGACCTTCCGATTTGTAGCAAAGCACCTTAACCACTGTGCTACCGCGGTCCCCTCTTCCTCCAACGTACTTGCCCATATTTTCCCCCCAACCGTCTAACTTTTCATCCGTAGCTACCAGCGCTTTGGGCTATTTGGCAGATTATAAAGAGCCGGATGTGAGTAGAGTAGAAAGCAGGAAAGGCGAAACCTCACAATCTGTGGACCTTCCTTCTGTGTGGCCTTGGTATAACCGATTTAGGTACACAAAGTGGGCGACACGCTGTTATGTGCCGAGTGCTTCACTGTCTGGTTGATGGATTTGGACTGTTATTAGGTAACAGATTTTACCAGGTAAGTGCCGGTCTGAATACTGATTGTTTAACTTGTAGGGTGGCAGATTGACAACGTCTCTGACGTTTGCTGACTGCTGACATCCACATTGTTCTGTCTCTCTTCTCATCATTTAGTATGGCAGTTCCTTGTGGAGGAAAATTTATCTTCTTCCTCTTTCTCATATGCTGCTCGATTTATCATTTATTACAGATCTGCAATATCTTAATCTTCGCCATTTTGTGCACCAGCCAAAATTACAGCAGCCGCAAATTCCAACCGTTTCAAATGATATTTGCCTGTGATGGACACGTACTTCAGAATGTAATGTTGGTCCAGAAGCCGACACAAGCGATACGATTAATCGCTTCCGACTTACGATATCGACCCGCATTTTGTTGCGAGATATCGGTGTCTCAGAGCGGTGATGGCTGAAGATTCACAGTTTGCTGCGTCCGTTACGTGCAGCTGTGATGATGCTGGTACTGCCTGACGGTTGGAAGTGATACAGTCTGCAAACTGCTCATATGGTGCAGCGTGAGGTGAGGTAAATTCAGTCAAAACCACAACTCTGAATATTTGGTTAATTGATGGTGTTTATTAGCAATAGAAAAATTACATGTTTCGGCCTATAGTGGCCATAATCAGGTTTTGCAACTTTGTTGCTATAAGAGTTATGTATAATATGCATAAACCGCTTGTCGACACGCGGCTTATGCATATTATATATAACACTTATAGCAAGAAAGTTGTCAAAACCTGATGATGGCCGCTATAGGCCGAAACATGTAGTTTTCTGTTGCTAATAAACACATTTAGCCATATATTCATAGTTGTGTTTTGGGCAGAATTTACCTCACTTGATAGTTTGAACATAACTTGGATGGCACAACTCAAAATGGTGCAGTGTGTTCTCTTGTTTATCGATATTTTACGAGTTTTTTCGGTATCGAAAAGACCAGATGTATCATTTGATGTACGTCTGATTCTTCAATATTCATATCCAGTGTTGCATTATTGAATTCAAAGAGCGGCTATGCGGTATATTTCTTGTCTTCGTATTTCATATACGCTGTTTACTAACTCCGTCTACCTTGACAATGTTTATTACAAAAACAGGGATTGTACAGTTGGTAATTCGTAACATGAAACTGGTCCGGTGCTGTTGCTGGCTCATAGCCGTCGTCAGGCAGAAGGAAAGGACAACCGTAATGTTGGCTGTCGTTAGATTTTGTCATTCCATATCACTTGTATTCTGGGTCTGCCTAGCGTCGTCAGACCGGTGAAAGTTGTGCTTGTGGTTAGATGCAACTGTATTTTATCTTTTGATTTGTGCTTCCGTCTACGTGTTTGAGTTAAAGGAAAGGGTAGCAGTTGTTTTGGTGCGTTAGATAAAGACGAAGCCTTATCACAATGTCTGCACTGGCTGTCTGCTGTTTAGTCTGCAGGAGCGGGTATCTCGGTGGGGCGACTGCAGGCTGCTCTTTCACTAGGCCGAGGATATGGCTGTGTTGTTTTATCCGCGTTGGAAGGAAGGGTCCCTATTCTGAGAGTCGTTATTATCGCTAAAATGGCTGTTTTCTTGTTGAGACGGAAGGGTTAGTCACCTTGTGGCAGCCGCTGGATGCATCAGCATGCACTCAAATTGGTCGGAGTTGGTTTGGAATGTAAAAATTATCGGCAGAACATAGTAGAGCTTACCAGTAGGAACCACGGAAGCTTATCCGAACAAACAGTAAAAATTACTCGGTCGGTGTGCCAGCATCAACTGAAGATTTGAGTGCATTCAGCTACCGCTACGTGAGTCGAATCTACTTCTGTAGAGCGTAGTCTCTGTATTGTATAGTATGGATCCGAGGTCCGTTTCCAGACAGGGATAAGAGATGTTTCTGTGCGTGATGTCAAGCTTTCGCTGCGAAGTATATGAGATTTGGCTGTCTTCTGGGATATTGCGAAGCGTACAGTGGTAATTCCTAACCGACGTCTCGGGACAAACTGTCAGTCCCATCTTCACAGACCTATGGATTGTGCCGAAACGTCGGTAAGGAATCGCTACCAGACGCTGCGTAACACCGCAGGAGAGCGAAGATCTCAAGAGACATTTCCGTTAACCAGAATTTCCAGATCGGCTGTTGGGCCCCACCCAGCCTCGGCGGTCGTTTCCGTTGGGTTGAAGGGGTCGGGGCATGATGCTGACCACCGCTACACACCACCTGGTTCTGAGTTTAAGGATGATTGGGGCTGTTTTCGTTAGTGTATAATTAGTAAACGGTCATTACGGATCATTAAGAGGCTGATTAACAGTTGTTTCGAATTAATTTGTTTGGTGAAGATGGAGGTGTGTTGGTCGCTGATGCACTTGTTTTGACATTTTTTAAAATTCACGTTTGATAAACGATAAAAAAATTCATAGTCTTAGGCTCCAGTTGCAATGTGATGACACACGGTGACGCACGGGAGGGGAAGTGAAGGGGAAACTGGCGATTGGAGTGGGTAGCAAGTACTCTTCACACTACCTCGGAACATGGTGTATTACTACCGCTGATGCGCACACCTCGGCTGCCAGTAATCGACTGAACTGACGCCCCCGCCGATTTAAATGGACTCGTCCGTTTCGCCGAAAGACGAAATCTGGTTTCTGCGCGTGTGCCATCACATTTCAACTGTCCTCTACCAGGCTACCACCTGTTTATAAGCAACGGCACCGGGTTCCGAGTTGAGTGTCACGTCTAACAGTTGGAATAAAGGCTGATTGTTTGTATATCCCTGCTGCGTCATATCCTGCACCTCTGGTGTCTTGTAACTGAATTTTGAGCGTTTTGAGAAATCCGTGTCGCAGCAGGGAATGAATCATTTGTTGTCATACGATGAACGATGACTCATTCGTCATTAAATTCCTCTGCGCAAGAACACATACTTTACGTGAGCATGACTGTGCAGGCTGCGGCCCGCGCGCCAGTGTGGCAGTTCGCATCGTCAGGGACCCTCTGGCAAAACGAAGTTCGGAGAAAATTGTGAATCGTCGTCCGCTACCGCCTTTGTTCTTCGTTAGGGGAGAGGAATTTTGTATGTAGAATGTAGCCCTACACGTTGCTACATGTTCTGTACAAATAAATAAGGGAATGCTTGCCAGCACTCGATGCAGAATCTTTTGTTTCCCAGTTTCCTTTCCACAAATATAAACTTTAAAATTTATAAGGAAGAGAAGGGAAAAAAAAAAGAAATGAAAGACTATCTATCTATCTATCCATCCACCCACCCATCCATCCATCCATCCATCCATCCACCCATCCGTCCACCCGTCCGTCCGTCCGTCCGTCCGTCCACCCGTCCGTCCATCCATCCATCCATCCATCCCATCCATCCATCCATCCATCCATCCATTTATATCTATCTATCTATCTATATCCGTCCGTCTGTCTCTGTCTGTCTGTCTATCTAATATTTTGCCTGTTGTTTTGTATGGGTGTAAAACTGGGTCCTCACATTATGGGAGTAGCACAGGCTGAAGGTGTTCGGAAATACCCGCGGTGTGCGGAGAATATAATTTGGCTGTACGAGGTACGGGGCAACAGGAGAGCGGAGAAGACTGCGTAATAAGGACCTTTATGTTCTGCACACCTCACCAAATGTTCAGGCCATGAACTCAAAAAGAATGAGATGGGCGTGGCATGTAGCACATGTGGGGGAGAAATGAGGTACATACGGGGATTTGGTGAGGAAACCTGAGGGAAAGAGACCACTTGGAAGACACAGGCATATACGGGAAGGTAATATTAAAATGGATCTTCAGGAAGTGGGATGGTGGGCATGGACGGGATTGATCTGGCTGAGGACAGGGCCAGGTTACGGGCACTTGTAAATACGGTAATGATCCTTCGGGTTCATAAAATGCTGGGAATTTCTTGACTAGCTGGCAAACCATTAGCTTCTCAAGAAGGACTCTGCCCCTTGGAGTACCGTACCATCACCGAGGCGTACTGGGAAGTGGATGTGCATTGCTTCATGCATTTTAACCCAGTAACTATACCCCTATTCTTGTCACGTGGTGCTCGGTTCAAAACCAATCACAATAACCTGAGTAACCGGGCGGGGTCTGTGTGGGAGGGATAGTCTGATCTGTGGCATAGGTCTTACAAGTGGTTTCCCTCCATTAGACTTTCCGACCAAAATTGTATATCCATTTGCGCCATTACGTGCCATTTACCGTCTTGTCGTGATTGGTTAGTTGACCCTAATATAATAGGCGAAGAGTAGAAGCTCCACATTACGTTGTATCATGTAGTTCTTTGACAGTAGTTTAACATAAGCTGCATCACTGACATGATTTTGAAATATTTCCATCGTCACTGTTGTCGAAAAGTTGTGCAGTGTATTTTATTTGCAGTGACGATGGAAATAGTTCAAAATCATGTCAGTAATGTTTCCACAGTATATACATTTCTCCAGTTATCTTTGATTCAGTCGCATATGTGCTTTATTTTTTGTATTAACTATACACTAATGTTTCTGTCAGAATGGGGTGATCCTTGCCTTGCCTAAAAAGAAAAACCTTGATGACAGCTCGTGTCTCAGTGTTGTTGAAATCGCGCGCATACCTGACATACTTCCGAGTTTGTTTCCTTCCTGGTCGGGCTAAGGACTTGTCAGCACCCCGGTACAGTTAGCAGTTCCTGAAATTGAATTTTAAACGATTTATTTGCTTTTACTTAATTTTGTAATAATATAAATTTGAATTTTATTATACACTCACATTATTGAGGCTTTTTATATGGTGTTTATGATCTCATTTTGATTTTCATTGTGACTCGTCTTGAAATGTCACAGTTGTTTTTTATATTATGATTGATCCTGTTGTGCTATGTCTGCGCCATGTGGACAGTACACAATATTGCCGAAGTTTCGGAGGCATTCTCCGTCTCCGTCGTCATGTTGAAAGTGAGTAGATGGAAAAGTGTAATAATTTCCCCTGACTACTTCAACCGAGTCCTGATGGTGGTGGCAGAAAAATTCACCGTAGCGTTAAAAACAAGCCTGTGCCACACTGGGGAAATCCCCAAAACATTATCGATTTTTTTTTTAAATTTTTCGTGCAGTGTTCGTTTGTTTACATTTCAGTCGTTTATTTTTCGAACAGTTTTATTCACTTATTTCATCACGCTAACATCCCATGATACAGACCTTGCTTCTGAATGCGATTTACGAACAATGTAAGTTGTCCTTTGGATCGACAGGGGGCAGGTATAGTATTGTTTCTTAATATATTTATAAGTGTATTGAAACTCTAAAAGAAATTTGAGAAAGAACGCAATTTTCTTTTTAAGCGCGTTCACAAAATTGCGAAAAGCAACTATTAGCTTCGTCGTGTTTGTATTTGTGCCCGTCTGTCTGTCCGTCAGCAAGGAAGAACTCCATCCCCCAACTGGACGGATTTTCATTAGATTTGATATTTGAGTATTCTTTCGAAAATCTGCCTAGAAAATTCAAATTTCGTTAAAAATCTGACAAGAATAGCCGGTACTGTACACGAAGACCGGTGTACATTTATGTCGATATTCCCCGAATTCGTCTTCGATTGAGAAACGTTCCAGACAGAATTTGTAGAGAAAATCGTAACACAGGTTTCATGTACGATACATTTTTACCGAAAATCGTGCCGTTTTGTGAGATAATGTGGAAAAAAAATATGTTGGAGAGCCCGAGAGGCCACAGAAAACAATATAGGACTGCGCATGTTCATTGCATGCTGGATAACTATGGCTTCAGACACACTCTGAATATGTAATATTCAATGGTTTTACACGTCGGCAAATGTTACGCGAACGCAACTCGATGTTAACGTTTATACAGAAGATGCCAGTGTAGTTTGATATTGCCCCCGGTCTCGTGTTGCAACAAGGACACACAACACATACTATTAGCAAGCTGATGACGTTTTGTTCCGGATTGTACTACCGGTCCGTCCCGTTGAGGCGTTACCGTGCCGCAGCGAGTGGTTCGTCCGAGCTCTTCGAACGAGGACTCAATCCTGCTCTTAGTAGCAACAGGGCTATCTTCGTATATAGACGTTACGCGTGCGTGCCGATTTCGTTGCATCATTTTTCTTTTCACGTACATCTATTCGTGGCTTGATCTCCGCTTTGTACTGACCGTTGGTTGAACGTGTTAGCCGCATTTTTAAGTGTTCAGTGGCCATGACGTATTTCGTTGTTCGAAAAACCTGAAATTGTCAGTTGTTGCTTGGTGTTTTATAAGGATGGGAATGCCGATTTAAACGACTGCAGTGTACTGTGATGTAGTGTTTTCACTCTGTGTTGTGTTTTAGAAGAAAACCAGGGAGAAGTTACGAGTTTTTATGATATATTTCGTGTGGTTGATTGGTCCCCCATTTGACTTGCTTCGACTACGTACTGCACCGGTGATTCTGTCGTAAAATTCGTGAATTTGTAGTGTGAATATGTTTATTGAGAAGTAATTCAGAGTGTATGAGCTGATGCTGAATAAGAAAAACAACAAACGGGTTCGTTATCTATAGCGTCAGTCTTCTTGCAGTGAAACGTAGTTGCGGATAAGAGGGAATATATTTCCTCTTTTACGTCTGTGTTCGGTATTTAATTTGATTTTAAGTATTGGTGAAGTATAAGCGTCCAATAGCGCATTAGATTAGGAGAATCGTTGGCTAAAATTAATTTTAAAGTGCGAGTTGTAAATATTTGCCTGTATATGTACATAAATCGCACATGACTTCGCAATCACAAGGACACCAAACCAGTGGTACCAACCTGTGAAATTATTACCTGGTGATATCCCTAGATTATGCAACAGTAGCGAGTGCTCTCTACAGGAGAGAGGAAACAAACAAAAAAAGTGCAGACCTGCGCAGAAGTGGTATTTACTATCAAGTGAATGAATGACGTCAGAGTGATTTTTTTTAACTAAACAAGTTCCATACGTTTAGTGTGCGAGGTATAAGAATTTGTTGTAATAAACTGAAAGAAATAGAAATGGTGATTTCTGTATGGCGTCGCGACGTCGTGTGACGTCACGTTATTATGAAGTCCAGTCGCCGTCATCATTACTATAACCCGTACCAGCTCATTGGAGGTGAAGTACCCTCAGCTGCATACTACCCCGTCCTCAGGCCAAGTTACTATTGGGTTCAGCCACAGTTAGGGAGCTACTACCAACAACAGATGCCGTACATAATGCCAGGTAACACGCAAGATACCGCCATATGCGTGCAACAGTGATACAAAGATTATAATTGGGAAATTTAGAACGAGGGATGTGAATAGTACTAATGCTGGTAGCCTTGTAGGCGTTAGTTTGGGTTCAATCAGCTACTTGTTTTTAACAAGCGCGTATGCAGTTAACAAATTCGTGAGTGGAGTGTAACAATGTTTTTCATTTTTAAAGTTTCAGCCGTTTGAAAGTGCGATGGTGACTGTGTGTACCACGTGCTGTAGCGTTGAAACATGCTCGTATTTTGCCACGTAGTGGGTTTCTTATGATTTCAGCAACACTTGTAGATTATTTCCCCCAACGGCGGTGATGTCTATTCCGACGGTTGAAAGACATATACTTATTTCCTGTTTTTTGGTGGTTAGCACGTCCTATTGTGCAGTGGTTTCATTGTGATTTTGCTTCGTGATCTCTTTACGAATTTGCACAAAACAAACTTAGAAACTAACGAAATTTCCCTTGTTTGATTTATTTAACGTGTACGTGACGTCAAAGTACTTGGAAATGCAGTGAATTTCTTTAGTTATGACACTGCTTTCAATAAACATTTTTTAATTAATAAATTGTCGAAGTTTTGAAGGGAAATGAGTTCATTACTTATTCTCCAAAGCATACGAAACGTGGGTAAAAAATTTCTCCAATTTTTTTTTTTCCTCACCATCGAAATCGAATGTACTATGAGTGAAAGTTTGGTTTTTCAAGTAATAGTGTGCACCAGTTCCTTATCCTGTCTCAGAACAGAGTAACATTAAATTTTAAATGGGACGCTGTGTCTAGTGCATGAAGTGGGACAGAAGAGAGGAATGCTATTCTAAATTTTTAGAGTAATCAGTTAACTCGCACAAACTCAGAGCAGGGTCACTCATTTCTCATCCATGTCTTACTCGTTTACAATTTTTCTGTCACGCGTGTACAGCCTCTTGTTTCTTTTAAAAAAACCCTAATATTTGCGACCTTACATGCTAATGTAATTTGATAGGTAACTTCATAAAAAGGTCCCTTTTTTCCTGCGCCGTTTGAACATATCGCGTCTTACGTAATTCCAACGAAGTTTTACACGGTTGCCAACTGACATATTGACAGCGATTGAGGGTCACGTAGGCATCATACTAAAAAACCCCTAAAAGTAGTCCACCAAGTTAGGCTTCTTGGTTTTCATTGTGGGGCATGCTGTAGTTTGGTTTGCCAACTTACGTAAAGGATAGGATTTTAGGCTTTAGTTTTGTGGCAAGACAGTTTTAAACGAAAAAGTAGTCAGTCAAGGTTATGCTTTAAGGTTTCGTGTTTAGAGTTGCGGTTGACAAAACACACACACAAAAACCGTAAAGTGTAATCCTGCAAGGTAGGTAGGTTTGTCACAACAGAAACTCAAGTCATGGTTGGTAACATTGATAAAGTGTTGGCTTTAATCTTTTATTTTAGTGACAAACTCACGTGACTGTTGACGGCCTTCATACATGTTAGGCGTCGAAATTTTAGTTCGGTGACTGAAGTCGCGGTTAACAGTGTTTGTGTACGTTTGTTTATTGTAAGAGAAAGACGCGAAAAATTAGCTGCAAACCAGCAACCCTGAACTTACTTTCAAACTTTCGCCGTGTTGGTAATGTTTTATCTTTTCTTTTGGGCGATTCCCCGGCGTCTTCCATTTTTTGTGCCAACGTTTCGGAACACTCCAACCTTCATAGGTCGTTTAAATAAGAAAAATTTTCTCGTTTAAACAATATGATTTTCATGTTTCAGCGACCAATGAGTATGGAACAGACAGTGTTTCGAAACGTCCGCACAGAAAATTCAGACGCCGGGGAATCACCCAAAAGAAAGAATACGACAACCTTGAGCTTGTTACCATATGCTTAATCACTGGAGTTATATATGTTGGCTACTCTTTCTGTTTCTTTGTTGGCAACACTTGTTCATTATGGTTCCCATTACATCACGCGCGATAACGAGGAGGCCCAAATGAAGGCATGTGCTAAGTGAAATTGAACTCCGTTGTAAAACCGGACATGGAGGCAGTGTTTCGTTTTAAGAGGCAGAAATTATATTTGTAGTTATCCTGTAGGCGCAATTTACGCCTGGGAGGAGTAGGACAGGTTTTTTGTGGACGGTTCGCGCTTTTAAATAAAATTGAACACTCTTGTAAAAAAGTACGCATGACACCAATACGCCAACTGGGAACAGCCATGCCAATAACGTCTGCCAAACTGCTCACGTGCCCCCATGTGAGCAGTCAGTGTAGTGACTAGACCACAGGCTGTGCAAAAGAGGGGTTGTGGTTCGATTCTCGTGAGGGCTCGAGATAGTATTCTCTTCTCCAGAGCGACCAGACCGGCACTGGATCCCCCCCCCCCACGCTGGCTAGCTCCTCAGGAGTAAAGCATCCGTGGCCTGAAACTAACCGTTCATCTGCATCTAGTGCCAAGGTTGTAAGAATATGTGGATCTATACCTCCAGTTTCATGACGTGCTTCTTCAGTAGGCGCAGATGGATCATTCCCTTTACCTTCAGTTTTTTTTAACGTACGTCACGTTTGTATGAAATTGCTTTCCGAAGTTCGCTTTCAGCTAGCCTGTCAGACGCGTATGGGGTTGTCATCCTTTTTCTTAATATTACTCACCAGAAACGTATTCTGTTGTTTGCATATTAAGTTAATTTTCATTATAGAACGGCGATGGGCTTGGCATGTAGCACTATGGTGGAAAAAAAGGAGCTCTTCAGGAAGTGGGATGTGGGGGGCAGGGACTGATTCGATCTGGCCCAGGATAGAGACAGGTGACGGGCACTTGAGAATGCGGCAGTGAACCTTCGGGTTCCATAATATGTTGGGAATTTCTTGACTGGGAACCGATTGCTTTCTCAAGAAGGACGCTGCTGCATGGACTAAGCAAGTAAGAACAGCACCAGTCCACAGCTGAACTGCCAAAGAAGTGCGTCATTTCCATAATTATTGACGTCGTTAAACACCAGAACTTCTCAGAATATTTGGTGTTTCCAAACAGGATATCACGCGCGATATGTGGAAATTGTTAATACTTGAATGATTTTTGGCTATCTCTTCGGTGCAGTTAGGGATCTTCGTTTTGTGGGTTGTTGCACGGTGACATTGCCCGCTCATCTACCCTGAAAAGCGAAGATTTCGGTTAAATATTGTCCGATATACTTACGCGGACATTTCCACGTGAGCGATACAAACGTCCGCTCTGAAGAGGTCCATTTATGTGGTATTAGGCTTGTCCTCTAGAGTCGCCGGTTTAGTTCCAATAATTTTGTGACAAACATGAGTACAATTACTGTATGTAGTCGCAGTGTTATAAGAACGAACATTAAGAACCGCAGATGTTGGTGAAATTATTTGTATGAGGCAAGAAGTTCGCGAGGATGTCCGTATTAATATGTTTCAAATTAAACAAGCTTGTGGGAAACCTTGCCTTTAAAATGTTTCAGAACCTCGCCTTTAAAATGTTTCAAATTTTGCAAGCTTGTGGGAAACATAGCCTTTAAAATGTTCCAAATTTTAATAACTTGTGGGAAACATCGCCTTTAAAATGTTTCATATTTTACAAACGTACGGGAAACCTTGCCTTTAAAATGTTTCAGAACCTCGCCTTTAAAATGTTTCAGAACCTAGCCTTTAAAATGTTTCAAATTTTGCAAGCTTGTGGGAACTTAGCCTTTAAAATGTTTCAAATTTAGCAAGCTTGTGGGAAACCTAGCCTTTAAAATGCTCCAAATTTTACAAACTTGTGGGAAACATCGCCTTTAAAATGTTTCAAATTTTACAAACGTACGAGAAACCTCGCTTTTAAATTGTTTCAGAACCTCGCCTTTAAAATGTTTCAAATTTTACAAGCTTGTGGGAAACCTCGCCTTTAAAATGTTTCAGATTTAGCAAGCTTTGTGGGAGACCTCTCCTTTAAGATGTTCCAAATTTTACAAGCTTGTGGGAAACCTCACCTTTAAAATGTTCCAAATTTTACAAACGTGTGAGGAAACTCGTCATTAAAATGTTTCAAATTTTACAAACTTGTGGGAAACCTCACTTTAAAATGTTCCAAATTTTACAAACGTGTGAGGAAACTCGTCTTTAAAATGTTTCAGATTTTACAAGCTTGTGGGAAACTTCGCCTTTAAAATGTTTCAGAACCTCGCCTTTAAAATGTTTCAAATTTAGCAAGCTTTGTGGGAAACCTCGCCTTTAAAATGTTCCAAATTTTACAAGCTTGTGGGAAACCTCGCCTTCAAAATGTTTCAAATTTTACAAGCTTGTGGGAAACCTGGCCTTTAAAATGTTCCAGAACCTCGCCTTTAAAATGTTTCAAATTTAACAAGCTTGTGTGAAACCCCTCCTTCAGAATGTTCCAAATTTTACAAGCTTGTGGGAAACCTCGCCTTTAAAATGTTTCAAATTTTACAAGCTTGTGGGAAGCCTAGCCTTTAAAATTTTTTCAAAACCTCGCCTTTAAAATGTTTCAAATTGCACAAACTTGTAAGAAACTTCGCATTAACGTTTTAACATTGAACGGTCTGCCCACAGGATGTGTTTTCAGTGTTCTGTAAGGATCATAAAACAAACAGTGATTATTTCCCTGTACACCGTTGACTGACTGGTTTTTATAACCTAGACGGATTGTGTTTACTTAGCGGTACGAACTGAATCTTGTAATATATTTCGGGTTATAATTATATGTATCAACAAATACGGCAAGTTGTCTATACACATAATCTGCCCTGTACGTTTCGGCGAACTTTCCCCATCGTGAGAGACACGATAACAAATGAATTTATACAACTACTAAGTCTGCAAGTCGAAACGTACGTGCGTTGCTGGTTCCTGTCTGCTGTCGTCGCCCTGATTTGGCGAACATTTGCCGAAACATGTAGTAAAGATAAAGAATATACATAACTTGTAACATTTTATACATTTCATGTGCATTTCTTGGTACATACAACTAATTACAGTCACATTGCACATGCTGAGTAATATTAAATATTTCGGGTTAACTTTTGTTTATAGAAGGTTAACATACAGCGCTGCATTGCTGTGGGAATGTGTCCAAACGTGACGCAACGTGGTGGTGTGCGTGTCCCTGTGGAAACAGGCACGGCTGATCATTTCCTTTTTATGCACGTTTAGCAAGTAGCGGTGTTGCAATAGAGAGTATTGTGCGTAGTGAAAGTTTTGTTTGTTTTACACTTTTGTGACTGGGAAGAATTCGAGTCACGTCTGCAACCGAAGGCTCTCGGGGCGGTCTGTACAACTTCGGTATTTTCATACTTTTCTCCAATTTCCCTGGTTTAAGCTCTGAGATAGTTCTTTATCGGCCCAGACATCAGTAATTAGCTCTTTTGTATCCCCGGTTGGTTTTTAATATTACGCGTTCTTCGCTTATAAATTGAATGTGCCATCAGTAATTCGCCCTTTTCCATCCCCGGTTGGTTTTGAATGTTACTCGTTCGTCGCTCATAAATTGAATGTGCAATTGGCACGTTATATTTGTTTCAGCTATCTGTGGCCTCCTGAGGCGGATTTCGATGAAATTTGGTATTCGATGTTAGCATTGAAAGTTACTGGAATTCAGTTTTGGGGCGTGACGATAAGTTTGATATTTGATCTACATGGATCCAAAAAGCGGGTCGTTATACAAAACGTTATGCATGGCGTAACATACAGATGGCCTTAATTAAAGTGTATAGTTTGTTTGAAACCTGTCGATACGCCTCACGTTGATCGGAGTACATGACTAAAGTTAGTGCATACCTGTGCCGTGCGGTGTCTGTCATGTGACCGGCGTTACAACAGCGCAGTACTTGGCGTTGGAAAATTAAATTAAAACCTTTTAAATGTGTTATATACCCAGCTTTGTGCTGGTGTCGGCTTAGCAAATAATCATTACCGGTCAGACGTGTGTACCCTGTTATGGTCTATATGGTAATGTGTTGAAAAATGATAGAGAGAGGTACTGACCCTGGCTGTGTTAGATGTTAGGCTGCAGTTGAAATGTAATGGCACATGGTGACGCACGGGAGGGGAAGTGAAGGGGAAACTGGCGAATGGAGTGGGTAGCCAGTACCCTTCACACTACCTCGGAACATGGTGTATCCAGCATTACTACCGCTGATGCGCACACCTCGGCT
>Ga0123352_10007177_pt1 | contig 17138 bp, 19 predicted proteins | sample TergutLab28metaG_FD_89700 | JGI IMG/M metagenome (GOLD analysis project Ga0123352, IMG submission 89700) | Labiotermes labralis P1 segment gut microbial communities from Petit-Saut dam, French Guiana - Lab288 P1 | ecosystem: Host-associated > Arthropoda: Insects > Digestive system > Gut ... | reverse complement strand
CTGTTCTGAAACCTTGCCGCACAAATTTCTTGGCGTGGTAGGTGACAGAGTTTTTGCCCATTTGTGGGCAAAAAGCTCGAGAACCGTGCGCCAAAAGAAATTGTGTAAGGCAGTTTCAGAACAGGTCTAATAATTATGAGGTGATATTATGGCACGCGGGATTATTATAAGTGGTGCGTCAGGCGTCGGAAAAACAACATTAGGCACAGAGGTAGCGAAAAGATTGGGATGGGAGCATTTGGATTTGGATGAATATTTTTGGAAAAAAGACACGACTTTGCCTTTTACAGAATTTTATAGCAAAGATGAAATGGTTATAGAATTAAAGGAAAAAATAGCAAAACAGCCACATTTTGTAATGTCGGGTAATTATCAAAGTTTATGCAGAGAGTATTTTAAAGAAATGTTTGTTTTGGCTGTGTTTTTGACCGTGCCGCAAGAAGAAAGAATGGAACGTGTGCGAAATAGAGAAATTAATCGCTACGGTGATAGGATTTTGCAGGGCGGCGATATGCATAAAAACCATATAGAATTTTACGAATGGGCAAAAGCATATGATGGCGGAGAAAACCCGAATTATTGCCTAGAAAAGGATAGAAATTGGGCTTTGGAGCTATCGCAATATTGCCTTGTTTTACATCTTGACGGCACAAAACCAGTAAACGAAAATACAGAAACAATTGTAAAGCAACTTAACCTTCTGCAGTCCCCCGACTGCGTTAAACACGCCGCTGGAACCCGTCGTGTTTAACTTGCAGCGGGACAACAGAAGCTAAAGTTGCTCTAAAGGCGGCGACCTAACCTGCCGCCCGTTATCCGAGGAGGAATGATTTTATGATAGATTTAAAAAAAGAACAAGCCCTAGCCATATTGGTAGGCATAGACAACGACAAAGGCGATATTGAATGGTCGATGGACGAATTGCGTGAACTGGCAAAAACCGCTGATATACAAATATGCGGTACGCTAACGCAAAAACGTGAAAGACCACATCCTGGCACATATTTGGGCAAGGGTAAACTTGATGAGCTGGCAGATTTAATAGACGATTGCGAAATGACACCAAATATATTAATTTTTAATGACGAACTTTCACCCGCACAATTCCGCAATCTATCCAACAAATTTAACTGCAATATAATAGACCGCAGTATTTTGATACTTGATATTTTTGCATCTGGCGCACATTCTGCTGAAGGCAAATTGCAGGTAGAGCTTGCGCAATTGCAATACCGCCTTTCCCGTCTATCGGGTTTAGGCAAAATGTTAAGCCGTTTGGGCGGCGGTATTGGCACAAGGGGTCCTGGCGAAACAAAATTGGAAACAGACCGCCGCCACATACGCAACCGCATAGATAATTTGCGGGCAGAGCTTAAAGAGATACGCAAAAACAGGGACACAATGCGTAAAAAGCGCAAACGTCAAGGGTCTTTTGTTGCGGCGTTGGTGGGTTATACAAATGCGGGTAAATCTAGCATTTTAAACCTTCTGACGGAGATAAAAGAAGGCGAGGAGGTTTATGTTGCCGATAAATTGTTTGCGACGCTTGATACTACAATGCGCCGCACGATATTATCAAACGGGCAAGAAATTTTGTTGTCCGACACGGTAGGTTTTATCGAAAAACTGCCCCACCACCTAATTCAAGCGTTTAAAGCCACGCTTGAAGAACTGCAACACGCCGATGTGCTTATTTTTGTGCTGGATGCTTCGCACCCGCAACGTGAAGCGCACCGCGATGTGGTGCTTAAAACCCTAGAAGATTTGGGCGTTATGGACAAAAAAATTATCACTGTGTTTAACAAAATGGATAAGGATGTAGAGCTACCGTTGCCGCACGATACAAGACTTACAACAACCATAGAAATGTCCGCAAAAACAGGCGAAGGCAAAAAGATGTTGTTGGGTACAATTGAGGAGATTTATAATAGCTCTAAAACCACCCTGACTGTTTTAATACCTTATGCCGAAAGCAAATTGGTCGCTTACATTCACGAAAATTGCGAAATAATTAACCAAAGCCACGAGGAAACAGGTACATTTTTCGAGCTTATAGCAGACGAAGAAGTCAAAAACCGCCTAGAGCCTTTCTGTGTTGCGGTGGTATAAAAATTTTTGTAATAAAACTAAAAATCGTAAGGGCGACAATCAATCGCCCTTACGATTTTTAGTTTTTTGTTTTAATTATTCGTGCAGTTTTTGCTCTTGTTTAATGCGCTTTATTTTTAGCGAATTGCGCCGCCACTGTGGTATTTGCAGTATTATTACAATAACAAGCATAAAAGTCGTCAATATACCCAAAACTGTAAGATGATAGTTGTTATGCGAAGCATTTAATATGGCAGAATATACGTTAAATGCGACTATTAAGGTACAGATAATAATGCCAGAAACAGATGACCACATTAGGGTTTTGCAATGTTTTAGCTGTGATGCCTTGTCGGTGTAAATTTCAAATTCGCCATCAGCGATTTTCTTGCGTAAAATCACCACTTTAAACATCTGCGAAACAAGCTCTATGCCGCTTTCTTTTAGGAAATTAAGGTATCTAATAGATTCCATATGGTTTACAGAGCTATCCAAATATATAATGCGGTAAGCATATTCATTAGGCTCGCCTTGCTCGAAGGTGTATCTGTGCATCATACAGCTTGCACCGACGCAATTCATACCTTCTTGCGCCATTTCGTTTAGCCAATCTTCGGTTTTATCGCTGTCAACAAAATATTTCCAAATATTAGTTTTCATTTCCTATTCCCTCCATTTCTTTACATCCTATCGCCAAAAGCTCGCCCAAACGGATTATTTCCGTTTGCAAAATTTCTTTGCCCGCTTCTGTAACAACATATTCTTTTTTGCGGGATTCTTTATTATGCCCAATTGCTATAATCCAGCCTTTTTCTAACAATGTGTTAATTGCGCCGTATAGGGTTCCTGCACCAAGCGTAACCCTGCCTTGCGTCATTGCTTCGACGCTTTGCATAACGCCGTAGCCGTGGTTTGGTTTAAGCATTGACAACAAAATTAAATAAACCCCTTCGGTCAATGCGCCTTGTTCTAGTTTTTTGCTCAAACAACCACCCCTTTTTATAATATTACGTCATACGCTATATCGTCTAACGATATAATTGTCAACACCTTTTTTGAAAAAAATTTATTTATTTATAAATTTTTGTAAGTGACATACACTTCGTAAATGTGGGTATACAATACCGAAGCAATCTAGTTCACTTTGTTTCAAGTTGTTTGATGGTCTTTGCTTGTGCTTGTCGGCTGCCCTTGTGTTGTCGAACACCCGTTACTGGATTGCTTCGGGCTTTATGTGTATTGGTTTATGTAGGTGGTAGCCCTCGCAATGACGGGCTGACGTGCAATGCTCGCATCTGCGAAATATACCATTAAAAAAAGCGGCAGTCAGCCGCCTTTTACTATTTCCATCGTTTTAGGGTTGCAAAAACTTCTTTTATCTTTTGACGTGCTTTTTCTTCGTCATTGCCGCATTGTTCTAACCAAAATGGTATATTGCCCTCTACGGCTTGGTCGAAGGTTTGCGGTGTGGTAAATTCGCCTTTTTGGAAGCAATAATGACAATATTCGCTTGTTTTTGTACCGTCTTTTTCTGTGCCAAATTTATCTTCTGTAACCCACATTGCGCAGCTTTGGCAGTAAATAGTATCCATTTTATCATTCCTTCTAGTATCAAATACTTGTCCGTTAATTTCTATTACATTTTCGTCCACATCGTAGATATTGAAAAAATAGTATTCCGAATGGGCTTGGCTAATATCGCTAACCTTGCCTATTTGCAGAGATTTAAGCCGTCTATGCTCCTCTACCAAATCCCGGACGTTAAAGTTAATCACAAATTTATGGTCGTCGTCAACGTAATTGTGGTTGGGCAAACGAGCCGCATCCATCAGCGCAATGCAGTGTTGGTCAAAGAAAAATTCGGCAAATTGTGGGTGTCGTGTAGAAGCCCGCATTGACAGCAGTTTTTCGTAAAAATTGATTGCCTTTGGCATATCTTTTGTAATTAGGTATATCGAGCCAAGCTGTAAAAAATCCCGCTTTTTTGGCATTTCGGTGCCGGGGTATAGCAATTCATCTGTTGTGGTAGCAAAAATACGGCTCATAGCAAGGATTTTATCCACCTCTGGCAAGGTTTGCCCTGTTTCCCATTTTGATACAGATTGACGGGAAACATTAAGCCGCTCTGCCAAAGCCTCTTGTGTCAAGCCTTGTTTTTGCCTATGTTCGCAAATTTTTTCGCCGATGTGGTACAATATAATTCCTCCTTTCAATATGATTGTAGCTTGTTTTTGCAAACACCACAACCAAGCGAACTTTGAAATTTGTCAACCATAAGTTGCGTTGCTATATTAGGCGGGCAACAACCACATATCGGGTGTCTTGGTGGGTATTTGTGCAAGTGGATAGTATTAAGATATTATCATCTTCGGTAATGGTTATGCGGGTTGATAGGGTGTTGCGCCTATTTATCTCGTCCAGCAACGCATTAAATGGCTGTGCTTCGGTAAAATGCACTTGAATATAATCAAAATCAATATTAGTGGAAAAAGCGGCAAAAACCTCGTATATTAATATTTGCCCGTCGGTTGCTACAAAAATTTGCGGATGTCTTGCGGCAAAATTGGGTTGGGTTACATAATAGCGTAGATTGTGAAACATCGTGCCGCCCCTCATATTATGCCCGAAGATTATTGTATTTTGGTCGGTAAAGTTTGGCGTGTTACGAAAATCCATAAAAAGCGAGCCATTGACATTAGGATTACCAAAAATATCGTGGTGCAAAAAATGTTCGTTATTGCTGTATTGTACAACGACATTGCCTATATTTGTGCCAGGTATGGCTATATATGCTATGATATTTGTGTTATGGGTTAGCTGTCTTGCACGGTTAAGCAGGTCTTGGTTTTGGCTTGGTGATGGCATTATTTCCTCGCCAATATCCACCAATATCTCGTCTATAAACTGTACAAAAATTTCTTGCACAGCGGCGGTATTTTGCCTTGTTATCCTATTATCACGCAGATAGAAAAAATAATCCGCAAGATTGTACACAAAAAGCGCACCAAAGCCTATAACGGCAATGGTGGCTATAATATGCGCTATTTTAAGCCTTTTGTGGTTATGGCCGCCCATATCTTGCAGCCTCGTATTGGGTTGTTAGCTCGTCAATATCTTCTTCTTTGCTTATTACATCTGCTATGTTTTTTGTATTGTAATGCAATTTTACATTAACGCCTTTCTTAATGTGGCTGTTGACCTTTTTGCGGTAAGCACGGCGGGTTGGGTCTTTTAAACGTGCCGAACGACCAAATAGCGAGCGTAAGCCGCCGCCAAAGTCCATCTCTAGTTTTTCTATTTCTAAACCGTCTATTGTCTTTTTAGTGGCTTTGGCGTAGCGTTTTTTCATTACACGGTATAAAATGATGATTGATATAACGATTGAGACGATTAATATAATCATCCAAGCAATTGCAATCGTATCAGCTGTTGTGTTTAAAATATCTGCAACTTCAGACATATCTGCTTCGGGCACTGTAAAATCAGGATTAATATTTATATCCTCGCTTGCATTTACATCAGAAGGAAGCTCGGGTTCTGGGGTTGGCTGGTCTAATAAATTTTGAAAAAAGCTAAAGATTATAGAGAAAGGATAAAAAATCCAAGCAACTATATTTGTGGATATGAACCCAAAAGCATTGGCGATGCCGCCAGTTGGGATTAGAATGGCTATTATGCCAAAAGTAACTATAACAACCAAAAACCCGCCCATTGCGATATAATTTGCGGTGAAAAGTTTTCGGGATGCAAATTTACCTTCGCCTTTTAATAGACTTAATTGCATATCCATATTATTTATTTGCACATAAGCCACAACGGCGCAAAAACCTGCTATTGCCATCATAATATATAGATTTATAAGATATTCGACATCCGTTGGGTCAAAAATATTTGACAAAATAACAAAAGCACCAAGAAGGATGACAAGCCCAATGGCCGCCTTTGCGTCAAGCCCCCATTCGTTGCCAATGCGCCGACCTATCGAATATATAACAAAAAGCACCATTAAGCCAACAATGGGCAAAATAAAGTCCGAACCCCAATAGGCAAAAGCAAAAAACCCAACAAGAGCTATATGTAACCCTAAAAACATATAAAAATTTGTAACCATTTTACGGACAACCATTAAAATATAAAATGGGACAATCATCCATAAAAAGCTCCAAGCATCAGCACCAACAAAAAATGCAAAAAATGCGAAGAAATATAAATAAGCCACAAATGCGGCAAGGACTTCTTTTATTAATTTACGAGATTGCATACAGCCGCCTCCTTATTTTGTAGCCTGCCATATGGTAATATTGTCGCCCATCGGTGCGTCATATATATGCCTTGCTTCCATAGGCATTATTACCATATATGATATATTGCTTTCTTTCAATTGCCGCAATGCCGCCGCCAAGTCTTCGCCGTAATAACTTGAGATGATAACGTATATAGCGGTGTTGTCGGTTATTTGTTCCAAATGCGGAGCAATAGGGCTTGGTACATTTGATGTGTTAAGATGTGCAAGTGCCGATAAAATAGACTGCAAATGTGCGCTAGACTGCCCCATATTAACCCTTGGTGTTGGTTTTGCGTTATTATCCCGCCCGTTAGTATAAAAACCCAATTGTACGTCTTGGTTAATATAGCGACTGGCAATGGTTGCCGCAAGGCGTATTGCCTGCTCGTAAACCTCTTTATAGTCGTGTGTGCTATAGGGTTGTAAATTAAGCACCACCTCAAGACGTTTTGCCGAAACAGGTGCGTGTATATTAACCATCAATTGCTGTTGTATGGCAGATGCTTTAAAATTGATGTTTTTAAGGGAATCTGTCGGCATATAATCCCTTATGCCTTTAAATTCAAAAGGGTCGGGGTTTATTAATGCGTTGGATAGCATCATAGCATCCATATTTTTATATAACATTGCAATATCTTCGGCATCATCTATCAGCTTTGGATATACCGTAAGTTCTTGATAAGTGCCAAAGTACCCCTCAAAACGCTTGGTGTGCAAAAGGTTGCTTGCTTTAACCCCAACCTCACGTAGGGTATAAAAACCACGTTTTGAAGCTAAAAATGGTATTTTGCGGCGTATACGCTCGAAAATTTTTATAGAAAATAAATCACGTTGTGCACGGATTGACCCTTGCACATTGCCGCTGTCGCCGTTAAAATGAAGATGGCTTGATAGCTTAAATTCGACAAAAAGCCAAGGCAATGGCAAAAACTTTTTGTTTGTAAATTCTTCAAGTAAAAATAACTTATCACCTTCAAAGGCTTCTTTTGACGAAAATTTTACGACGGCAGAAAGTCCTGTACGCCAAAACTTCTTATACACCCAGCTTTGGATAAAGACCAATAAGCCGATAACTGCGCCTATTACAAGTATCGTCATCTTTTCTTCCACTCCTCGACGGGTGTTACAACATCCTCTATAATATCATCCAAAATAGCCTTTGCCGCATCGGGGCGGTTACGCAAGCCGCCTTTTAGCACCATTCTATGTGCAAAGGCATATGGCAATAGGTGTTTAACTTCTTTTGGTGTTACAAAATCCTGCCCGTTTATTGCGCAATATGCCTGCGCAAGACGTGCAAGCGCAAGCATACCACGGGTGGATATGCCAAGCAAAACACCCTCGTGATTGCGTGTTTTTTCTACAAGTTCGACGATATATCTATTTACATCAGTATGAATATAAACATTGCTAACCACGGTTTGCATTAGTTTTAATGTGTCCATATCGCAAATTGTGTCGATTGTGGAAAGCGGCTCGCCTGTAATATGTTTTTGCAAAATGTCAATACTTTCTTCCATATGAGGATATCCAAGGTTTAGCTGTATCAAAAATCTGTCCAATTGTGCTTCGGGCAATGGAAAAGTGCCTTGTGTTTCTATTGGGTTTTGTGTACCTATAACAAAATATGGTGTAGGCAATGGGTATGTTTTGCCGTCTACTGTAATCTGCCGTTCTTCCATAGATTCTAACAACCCGCTTTGTGTGCGTGGTGTCGCACGGTTTATTTCGTCTGCTAAAATAATATTGGCAAATAACGAACCTTTGCGGAAAACAAATTCGCCATCTTTCATATTATAAAAATTAATGCCTGTAAGCTCTGACGGCAAAAGGTCGGGCGTAAATTGCACACGAGAAAATTCGCAGGAAAAAGTGCGTGCCAAAGATTTTGCCAGCACCGTTTTACCTGTACCTGGCACATCTTCCAATAGAACGTGACCACCAGCAAGCATAGCTGCCAAAACAAGCCTAACCTCGTCAGTTTTGCCAAAAATAACTTTTTCAACATTAGCAACAATTTTGTCGCTGTTTTGTTTAACCTGCATAATATCCATATGCATCACCCCTAAAAGTTTTTTCAATTATAACCCATACAATGCGATTGCGCAAGTTTTTTTGCATTTTTAAATAGAATGTGTTATAATTGACACAAAGGAGCGGATGATTTATGATAAAAAAGATATTTTTAATTATTGCTATATTTGTGGCTATTGCCATATTTGCGGCTTGCACGCAAAATTCTAACAAAATAACAGCAAGCGAAGCAAGGCGTATGATGGATGAAAACCCACACGCAATTGTGCTTGATGTGCGTACACAGCAAGAGTTTAACGAAGGGCATATTGCAAATGCTGTGCTAATTCCTTTGGATATGCTAAAAGAACAAGCCCCAGAGAAATTGCCCGATAAAAACGCTGTGATTTTGGTGTATTGTCGAAGCGGAAGAAGAAGCGACGAAGCCACAGAAATGCTTGTTACATTGGGATATACAAATGTATATGATTTTGGTGGTATTGTTGATTGGCATTATGAGGTTGTTTTGCCGTGATGCTATTGTTCTTTTTCACCCCTTGACCGAATAAAATCGGACAAGGGGTGATTTGCTTTGAAGCGTAAAAAAATATTACGCATTGTATTGCCTGCTTTTGTGGCGGTGCTTAATATATTGATAGTTATACATCCGTCCGTTGCGCTTAATGCCGCTCGTGGCGGGCTTTTGCTGTGGTTTAATAATGTGTTGCCCGCACTTTTGCCCTTTGTTATTGGGGCTAATTTGCTTATGGCTTTGGGTGCGGTTAATTTTTTAGGTATGTTTTTATCGCCTGTGATGAAAAAGCTGTTTAAAACATCGGGACGCGGCGGCTTTGCGCTGGCTATGGGCTTAATTTCCGGCTATCCTTTAGGGGCAAAAATTGTGTCAGAAATGCGAAACCGTGGCGAACTTGGCAAAAACGACGCACAAAGATTATTAGGCTTTACCAACAACGCAGGACCATTATTTATTTTAGGGGCAGTTGCCGCAGGGATGTTTGGCTCGGTGGCATTGGGCTACTTTTTGCTTGCCGCACACTATTTAGGCTCATTGTGCGTCGGGCTTTTAATGCGCTTTTACGGCAAAAAAAGGACAAAAAATGACATACAAGAAAACCTGCAACCCATCGCCGTATTTTCTCGCCCAAAAGAACCCTTTGGACAAATATTGGGCAATGCCGTAAAAAACGCTATGGAAACAATGGTTATCGTTGGTGGCTTTATGGTGCTTTTTTCGGTAATATCTGCACTTTTGGCACAGGTTGGTTTGTTTGGGTTTATCGCACATCCATATAGCACAGGGGCAGCAAGCGGTGTTATAGAAATGGCGGGCGGCATTGGTCTATTATCCCAACACGGCATTAGCCGTGGCATTGCGGCACTTGTAGCCGCGATGGTTTCCTTCGGCGGGTTGTCAATACTTTTTCAAAGCCTTAATTTTATAGGTAAAACAGATTTATCAAGCGTGGTCTATGTGCTGTGTAAAATAGCCCACGGTGCAATATCAGGCACATTAGCTTTTATTGCATACCCATTTTTTGCCCAAATAATAGAGCAATCACAAGCGCAAACGGCTTTTGCACCTAACGCAGTACGAACCCTTGCCAGCTCTAGCATAGCCTTTGTTATAACCATCGCCGTATTAGCGGTGGTTTGTGTAATAATGGCATTGCGTATACGCAAAAATAGGTCATAATGTTAAATATTTGACAACATAAACAAAACGTGCTACAATGGGTCATATTGACTTTAAAGGAGCGTTATTGTGAAGAAAAATGCAGGACTATACGCCGTTATTGCGGCGGTGGCTATACAGCTTACTTTGGGCATTATTTATATTTGGTCGGTTTTTCAAACAGGCATTGCCGATAGCATTTTTGATGGCGATAATGTGGCGGCTGGGCTTGTTTTTTCATTGCTTTTGGCGGCGTTTGCCACTGGCTCGCTTATCGGTGGACGGCTTACGGTACGCTTTAGCGTGCGTCGTGTGGTTTTTATCGGCGGTATTATTTTAAGCATTGGCACATTTGCCGCCAGCTTCGTCCGTCCAGAGTTTGGCTGGCTTCTATGGTTTACATACGGTGTTATGGGCGGGCTTGGTATGGGTTTTACGTACACAACAACCATTGCAGCGGCACAAAAATGGTATCCACATAAAAAAGGCTTTATCACGGGCATTATCGTTGCGGCTTTAGGTTTTGGCGGCGTTATCTTCACGCCTATTATAGAGCGGCTTATAGAACATTTCGGAGGCTTTGGTGTAGGCGAGCTTAACACATTTATGGTGCTTGCCGCTATATTTTTGGTGGTCTGCACCATTGGCAGTATCTTTATTGTAGAGCCGCCTGAAGGGCATATGTTGGACAAGGTTGTAGTAAAAAATAATTCTGCAAGCACAACCCGTAGCTTCACAACAAAAGAAATGATAAAAACCCCACAATTTTACCTATTAACAGCGGCATTTGTTGTGGCGGTTATAGGCGGGCTTATGATGATAGGCTTTGCACGCCCCATAGCCGTTGCAAAAGGACTAGAATCCACTGCGACTATAGGTGTTTTAGCCATCGCATTATTTAACTCTATAGGGCGTTTGTTTTGGGGGATGATTTCGGACAAAATTGGGCGCAACACCACCCTAATAATACTATTGGTGCTATCGGGCATAATGTCAATTTCAGTCAATTTTGTACAGGGCTATGCAATCTATGTGCTTATAGCCCTAATCGGGTTTAGTTTCGGCGGCATACTTAGCAACTTCCCCGCCTTAACATCAGACCTTTTCGGCGCAAAATATATGGCGGCTAATTACGGTGTTATTTTGCTGGGCTTTGGTGCTGGTGCAATAATTTCATCACAAATAGCAGGGCATTTTGCCAACCTTGCTACAGACGATATAACGCTAATGTTCCCCGCTTTTATAATAGCCGCAGGCTTTGCCGCTGTGGGTGTTGTAATAATGATAATTCTGCGCATAATGGCGAAAAAATCTATTGCAAAATAATAAAGCCACCGATTATTCGCCCTTTTTATTTAAGCATTTTCGTATATCCTTGCGTCATCGTCCGAACCTCGAAACAATCTAATAAAGGGATTACGTAGCGCAAGGGCAGGCAAATATATTCAAATAAAATAAAAGGGCGACTACCAAACCGCCCTTTTATTTTACCAAGTAATTGGTCCTAGCCACCATCTTTGCCCTATCATGCTTTCAGAATGGGTTATGTAGTGTTGCGGTGCATTTATCGCCTGCAAAAACTCTATTTGCACACGTATAGCATCCATTTCTGCATTAAACCAAGCGTCGCTTTCGGGGTCTATAAACGGATTTTCGTCATAATGATATGCCTGCCAAGAATGCCAAGCATCGTGTACAATACAGGTTGCAAGCCACGTTGTGCTTTCCATATACGTACCCGTACCTATGCGGAACTCTGGCGGGTCAAGCCAATACCACATACCGCTTGAGCTATGCTGGCGCAAAATGCCAACATAACGCAAAACCATTTCATAATGCTCGGGTGAACCTGTGCGGATAAGGTCAAGAGCGGCTTGGTTGCGTGCAATAAAATTTGCGTCGCCGATTATTTGTATACTATCCCACTGTCCCATTCTGCTAACAGGCCGATTGGGTTCAATAGGCTGAACCTGCGGCAAAGCCACAGAAAGCAACCCTTCCGCAGAGTTCCAATATGTGTGGGCATTAAAAATTGCCGCAATTTCTTCAATGTATACAACGGTTTGCCCGTCGATATTATAGCTTTCTACAATACGTCCATTTGCAATGGTTACAATATTTGTAGCAAAAAAAGGGAAGGCAACAGACCCAGATGGATGTGTGTTTTGCGGTACATTTTGCGGTTGTGTGGTGGACAAACCTCTTTCAATAGTAAGCGTAGATGTAGAAGCGTTCCATATTACGGCAAAACCATATGCGGCAAGATGCTCTGCCACAACAAATGTACGCCCGTCAATATTGTAACCTTGTATTGGCATATGTTCAATTTGTACACGGGCATTGGTGTGCAAAACATAGCCCATAACCTGTGAAGGCACAAAAAGCTGTGCAAAGGCAGGCAAAGTCACAACAAACGCCAAAACCACCGCCAATAAAGCGGTTAAAATACTGCGTTTTTTCATAATAAATCAATCTCCTTTTACATTTAAAATTCTTCTGCCAATTCGATTTTATAACTATCTTCCATATCCAAACAAGCGTCGATAAACTTATCAAGCTCAATATCATTTACTTGTACACCAGTGCGTACACGCAACGAAATTTTGCCATCGGCAACTTCTTTATCACCTAATATAATAATATAAGGCACAAGCTCGTTACGGAAGCCCTTTATCTTGTTGCCCATTGTGCCGTCGCTGGTATCTAAAGATACCCTAAAGCCGTACTGCGCAAGCTGGTCTTGAATTTTTTTTGCATATTCTTCGTGCTGGTTATGCACAGGCACAATGCCAATCTGCACAGGCGACAACCAAAACGGAAAACGTGCCGCAAAATGCTCTGTAATAACCCCAATAAAACGGTCTACTGACCCAAAAACAGCACGGTGTACAACCACAGGTGTTTTGCGTTTGCCGTCGCTATCTGTATATTCTAGCTCAAAATTGCTTGCCAATTGATAGTCAAGTTGTATTGTGCAAAGTTGCCATTCACGCCCAATAGCGTCATATACTTTAATGTCAATCTTAGGGCCATAAAAAGCCCCGTCGCCTTCGTTTAGTGTGTAGCCATCTTCGCCAAAACGGGAGGCAAGTACGTCTTTAAGCACAGCTTCGGCTTCGTTCCACGTTTCAATCTCACCCAAAAATGTTTCGGGGCGGGTTGATAAAAACGCCTTATATTTAAGTCCGAAAATATTGTAAATATAGTCCATAATATCCATTATACCATTCATTTCGCCCGCAATTTGTTCTTGCGTGCAAAAAATATGTGCATCATCTTGTCTAAAGGCTTGCACACGCATTAAACCGTGCATTGCGCCGCTAGACTCATCACGGTGAAGCATACTAAGCTCCGAAAAACGCAAGGGAAGCTCACGATAACTGCGGTTTTTCTTTTTAAACATAATCATAGCGTTGGGGCAGTTCATAGGTTTTATGGCATACACATTGTTTTCGTCAATCTGTACTTTAAACATATTGCCGTCATAATGCTGCCAATGTCCGCTGGTTACCCAAAGCGAGCTATGGTTAAGCTGTGGACCAACCACCTCTTGATACCCTTTGGCTTCGTGTACATCGCGTGAAAATTGCAACAGCTTGTTGTAAATTTTTAATCCTTTTGGCATCCAATACGCCATACCTGGTGCTGTTTCGTCAAAGAAAAACAAATCTAGTTGGTTGCCGAGCATACGGTGGTCACGTTTTTTGGCTTCTTCCAAAAATGCGTGGTATTCCTTTAGCTCTTTGCGGCTAGCAAAGGCGTGTACATAAACACGCTGTAGCATAGCATTATCGCTGCTGCCACGCCAATAAGCCCCTGCAATTGATGATATTTTAAAACCCCAATTGCGAAGTTCACGCATATTTTCCACATGTGGTCCAGCGCAAAGGTCGACAAAATCGCCGCTTTCGTAAATAGTAATTTTCTCGCCAGCCTCAACTAATTCCTTAACAAGCTCTAATTTATAAGGCATATTCGCAAAAAATTCAAGCGGATTTTCGACCACACGCTTTACAAAAGCCACATCTGTTTTTAAAATTTCTGTCATTTTTGTTTCTATCGCCGCAAAATCCTCTTCCGTTATCCTATGCTTTAAGTCAAAATCGTAATAAAACCCGTCGTCGATAGCTGGCCCAATGCCCAATTGCACGCCGTCAAAAAGCTCGCAAACAGCCTGTGCCAAAATATGCGACAAAGAATGCCGTGCCGCCTCGATATACTCCACATTCATAGCCTCTTTCGCCATATAATCACCTCTTTTGAATTATATGCAAATATAGCCCCAAACCTTTGGGGCTATCAAATATTGCAATGCTGGTACCGAGAGTCGAACTCGGGAGCCTCTCCCTTACCAAGGGAGCGCTCTACCTACTGAGCTATACCAGCGCAAATCACCAACGGAATACATTCTACCACGCCGACAAAAATCTGTCAACAGTTTTTTATGACCAAATTTCTTTTTTGTTTTGTGATAGTTTGATAATAAAATTTTAGCATAATATAATAAAAAATGATTGGATTGATTGAATGAAAAAAGCTATTGCAAAATTTATTGATTTTTGCTATTATAAAATGAAAATAAGGCTTGAGATTAAGAAGGAGGACGAAATGATGCTCATTTACAATGAACCTATTTTAAATAGGCTAGATGAAGAAGTCGAACGATTACTAAAAAAGTATGATATAACCTCTCCTCCCATTGATATAAAGGAAATTTGCGAAAAGGAAGGTTTTAATATTATTCAGCAAGATATGAGTGAACTTGAAAAATTACACGGAAAACAAATTTCGGGTATGTTGTTTGTTGGTAAAATTAGGGAAGATGATGAAACGGCTAAGGAATCGAAAGTAATTTCAGTAAAGTGGGGAGAAAATCCGAAAAGACAGCGTTTCACTATGGCACACGAATTGGGGCACTTTTTTCTGCATCGCAATGACGAACCTCTTATTATCAGCTTTAGGTCAGATAGAAGTCCAAGGGAGTACGAAGCCGATGAATTTGCGGCAAAAATTTTAATGCCAAAAGAAATGTTAACTAAACATTATGAAGATATGCTTATCAAAAGAGCATTTGTGCTTGCGTCTAAATTTAATGTATCAGTGCCAGCTATGAAATACAGACTTGATAATTTAGGGTTGGTTTATTTTGATTAGCGAAGAATAGGAGGGTTTCTGTGGACAAACATTCAAAAGAGGAATTAATTGAAAAAATTAACGAAAAAGCTCACGAGCTTAGTAAAGAGTATGCCTCCGAAGTTGAAATTGATACCCACAACACCGATACACCAAGAAGTCCCTACTATAAAGAATCGCCACAAGAAGACAATAGGAGTAAATTGCACTTTGAAATGCTTGAATTTGTAGTTAGAGGTTCAGAGAAAATATCAAATACTGTTCAGGAAAGCGAAGCGAATAAAAAGAATTGGCGTGACAAAATTTTGGCAGTTTCCGTCGGTCTTTTTGTTGCTATGTCTATATTTTTTGTTATTTATCTAATAGCAGGAGCATTATTAGAAATAAGATATGGCATAGATATTTTATCGAATCAAATAATATTCACTACGGTTGGTCTTATTATTGCCAATATAGTTTCAATATTAGTATTGTTTATTAATTTTATTAATAACGAGAAATCTTTGGAAATATTCAAAGTAATGCATACCGAATTTTTAAATTATCTTGCTAAAGACAAAAATAATTGGGAACGACTTGAAGATGAAAAATCAGATACATAAAAAGTAATATCATCTAAAAAATGCTTGACATAATTTAATAGTTATGGTATATTGACATTTCGTATCCTTGCTCTTTACAAATGATAGAGGGCAATATTCAAAAGGAGGTGTGCAAATAAATGCACAAATATGAATTGGGGCTAATTTTACATCCCCATATGGAAGAAGAAGCTGTAAAGGCTGAACACGACTTAATTTTAGAGCTTATTACCCGTTTTGGCGGCACTGTTGAAAAAGTAGACAATTGGGGCAAACGCAAATTGGCTTACGAAATTAACAAGCTAACAGAAGGGCATTATTGCTTTATTTACATCGATGCGCCGCCTAGCTTGCCAAAAGAAATTGAAGACCGTATCCGTATCCGTGAAAACATCATCCGCTTTATGATGATACGCAGAGATGATATTGTAAAAGCCGCTAAAAAGGCGTAATGAGGTGGCAGTATGAACAGAATCGTTTTAATGGGCAGGCTTGTGCGTGACCCCGAAATACGATATAGCAATGCCGCAGAACCTACAGCTATATGCCGTTATACTCTTGCCGTTAATCGCCAATTTAAACGCGAAGGCGAACAAGATGCAGATTTTATAAATTGCACCTGCTTTGGACGTGCGGCAGAATTTGCCGAAAAATGGTTTAAAAAAGGACAGCTTGTTGCCGTAGAGGGTAGATTGAATATACGTGAATATACCGATACAAAATCAAACGAGCGTAAATGGTATACAGAGGTTGTGCTGGATAACCAATATTTTGCAGAAAGCAAGGCGAGCTTTGAAGGTAGACAGCAAAGTGGCGGTTACGATAACAGCGGCGGCGGGCAACCCGCACCAGCAAGACAAGCACCACAGCAACAACAATCTGGACCCGACAGCTTTTTCGAGGTTGACGCAAATATGGACGACGACGATTTGCCGTTTTAATAATTATTAGGAGTGAAAAAATATGATGCAACAAAGAAGACGCGGACGCAGAAAGAAAAAAATATGCGTGTTTACCGCAGAAAAAATCCAATATATTGATTTTAAAGACACCCCACGTTTAAGAAAATTTATGTCAGAGCGTGGCAAAATCTTGCCAAGACGTATATCTGGCAACAGCGCAAAAGCACAAAGAAAACTAACAGTAGCCATTAAAAGAGCAAGACATATGGCATTGTTGCCTTACACACAAGATTAATAAAAAACCGCCGAATGGTCGGCGGTTTTTTATTAATCATCCTCATCATCCTTATACCCAACATCCTCATCATCTTCTACAGTCATTGTAAAAAGCCAATCATTACCTTTATTGTCTTTATCCTCTACTTCTTCACCATCAACATTTT
>Ga0123352_10007176_pt1 | contig 17142 bp, 7 predicted proteins | sample TergutLab28metaG_FD_89700 | JGI IMG/M metagenome (GOLD analysis project Ga0123352, IMG submission 89700) | Labiotermes labralis P1 segment gut microbial communities from Petit-Saut dam, French Guiana - Lab288 P1 | ecosystem: Host-associated > Arthropoda: Insects > Digestive system > Gut ... | reverse complement strand
GGGGGAAAGTTGAGTAGGCCTGTTGCCGCGAGAGCGGATTGAAACGGACATTCTTTATCTAACTTTTCACTGCCTTCTTTGTTGAGTAGGCCTGTTGCCGCGAGAGCGGATTGAAACATGGGATTAGATGCAGTTGAGCATAGCTTTTGAGCTATGTTGAGTAGGCCTGTTGCCGCGAGAGCGGATTGAAACATACATCTCAAGATCTGTCCAAATACGCGTTATGGTTGAGTAGGCCTGTTGCCGCAAGAGCGGATTGAAACCTAAGCTCAATGGTTCTAGGGCCTTCGATGATCATGTTGAGTAGGCCTATTGCCGCGAGAGCGGATTGTAACCAAGTGTCACACTCTCCTTTCTGATAGATTTTTTGTTGGTTGAGTAGGCCTACTACCGCGAGAGCGGATTTATATGTAGTTTTTCATGCCCAAATAAAAAAGGTGTACCCTAGCCAATAAAACATTGACAAGGGGAACACCTGTTTCAGTTTCACAACAACCCTCATTTACCTACAAGAGGTGATACCCATCAACAACCTAAAGCTTACAAAGCTCAAAATCACATTAACATTCACAAAAGCCACTAACCTCCCCATTTTCATAGGCAACACCATCCGCGGCGCACTGGGCCAATCACTATACAAAAACCACCATCACACCTACAACATACTAAAAGTAAACACAACAGAATCCATCCCAAACCCCATAGTAATCTCAGCCCCCTACCCAAGCAAAGGACACTACCTCCCAGAGGAAACACTAACATTCTATATAACCCTAATGGGCTCAGCCTGTGACTACGCACAAAGCGTAACAGACGCAACACAATGGATGTGCAAAGGCAAGCTTGCCAACACCCAATTGATAAACTGCCACGAAGTATACAATCTAGAATGGAAAGACGATGGAGCACAACACATTCCAACCTGCGAAAAATTAATAATAAACTTTATAACACCAACAGAAATTCTAATCAATAAGCAGCCCCCAAAGGAGCTAGATTTCACAACATTTATAGACCGGTTATTCCTACGCCTGTCTGGTATAATAGACAACTACACCAAAAGCATGTTCACTATCCCCTATAAGCTGGTATACAACAAGCCACACATCCAAGCAGAGTGCGACTTACAAACAGTAAAATTGAAAACCAGTAGCCAACCAATACTAGGGTTTATAGGTCAGGTACGATTCTATGGCGATGTAACAAGTTACCTACCCTATATCGACCTGGGAAGCCAAATACACATAGGCAAAAAAACAAGCCGTGCCTGCGGAGAATACAGCTTCAAAATATAGTAATATAGCCCCTCAGAAGAACAAAATTCCTAGGGGTGAGACCAAAAAGGGGCAGGAATCCCCTGCGCTTTTTATTGTAATGCACTCAGAGATTTAAATATTACAAAATCATAAAATAATTGGAAATATGGTAAAAAAACTTGAATTTTAACAATAAAGCAGTATACTGGACAACGCTCAAAAAAATATTACATAAGACGGAGGGTTGCCATGCAAAACATAACTAAATACAAAAGGCCCAACAAAGCAAGATGGGCAAGTTGGCAGCGGATATCCATACTGCTGATTGCCCTGGCCCTGGTATCAGGCGGCATTGTAATGGCCCTTGATATATTAGACCTAGGAGATATCCCATACATAGAATATGAGGCAAGTGATAGCACTACATATTATGTACCAGATGATGACATCAATGAGTATAACGAAGAAATATACAAATATGACATAAGCCATGAAGAGGAGGACCCATACCCCTATACCCAATATTCTGATGATATTGATGACTATTATGATTATTACGCAGAAATAGGCGATACTCCATACGTTACCGATGAGTATGGCCACATAGATGAAGAAAACCCTCCTCACTACTATGAGGATGTTATTGAGGTATTTATCCTAACCTCTTCCCCATTTGTTTCCTTCCATGAAATGGATTTAGAAGGCGTAGAAACAGTACGCGGGCGTAACAATTCCCCATATTCTTTAGAGCATTACAAGACCCTTCCAGCCTCTGTGGAAAGCATATCTCAAATAACTATTCCTAGGCGTGAAGGGTACACTCTTGTAGACTGGGTTGCCCTTGAGCTAGACGATTATGGTAACACCAGCCCAGCAGATTCTATAATAATCCAAAACACAAGTTGGAACTCGGAGTACTATTATTCCGCAGATGTTACCCTGGCAGATCACGGAGATGTGAGGGTTTTTGCGTATTTTATGCCCACATACGAGCCCATAATGCCACTTAACGGAAATCCGCCGTTTCTAATCACCTTCAACGCCAACGGCGGAAGCTCTGGCTACGGACAAACCGAGCGCTGGACACAAACAGTAGGCTTTGGCAATACAGGGATACTTGGCACAGGAAACATGCCAACCCCTCCCACAATGGGGGGCGCCCAGTTTATGCACTGGACCTTTGACCAGGAGGGCTTAAATATAGCCAATGTTTTTACTGGTGCCCAAGGGGTTAGCGGAAATACTACCGTGTTTGCCCAGTGGGGATATCAAGTTCAGTTTAACGGCAACGGGATGAACCTGCCCGCGGCACAGCAGTCTAGGATAATACGAATCGGCGGCCATTCTGCAAATACAACACCTACATGGGTGCCCACAAACCAGCAGGCCTGGCCTCCAGACCCTAACCGAAATGGATGGACTTTTAGCGGTTGGTACACTGTGCAAGCCCAAACAGGCGGGCAGCGCTATGAGGCGGGTACTACTATCCCTCACGGGGTTTTGCTATTTGCCCGCTGGGTCCTTAACCCAGTTATAACAATAAACTTTAACACTATGGGTGGCACCCCATCAGGGAGCCATACCCTTTCACGCCAAGCCATACAAGGTATGAATTTAAACACATCAACAAATACCCACGGGCTCAACGCTGGCGTCCCCAGTGCTACTGACGTGCCCCTGGTTAACCATCCAGCAGGATATAACCTAACTGGCTGGTGGGCCACATCAGCAGGCCCCGCAGGGGGAGGAACACATTTCTCCCCTAATAACAGCACCTGGCCCACACAAGCTACTGGCGGCGCGGGTACTGGTCAATCCCTTTCCAGCATGACAATCAATAACCCTTTTACCCTCTACGCTCATTATGCCCGTAGGATTACATTCGTTATCAATCACTCAGGCGGAGCCAGCCTTCAACCTTCTGGGGCTTGGGGAGGCGTTGGCGCAAACCGCGGCGCAATGGTTGATATTCCAGTGACATCCCTTGCCCCAGTTAATGCCACCGTTCAAGGTCATGGCGCGTGGATGAACCGTAACGGTACTGTTCACTTGCAAGGTGTGCTGCCTATACTCCCAGCTATGCCAGGATATACCTTTGTTGGATGGTTTAGCACGTCGGCTCAGACTGGTGGAACCCAATTTCATGTAGATACTCAAATCAATACATTCCCCTGGCAAAACCCAAATCAAAGAACCCTATGGGCCAGATGGATACCAAACCCTCCTGTTACAATTACTTTTGACGCCAACGGGGGGCAATTTGGCACTTCACAAACCACACAGCAGCGTAGCATTACCCAACACGCAAATGGCGCAATGCAAAACAACTGGACTCCAAACATGTCAGTCTCATTCCCCACGCTTCCAGGCCATGTATTTATGGGCTGGCACTACACGCCTGACGGCCCCCCCACACCTGTAAGGGGCACCCCTCCATCAGACGCGGATTTAAGGGTATACGCAAGATGGCATGAAAGTATAAGCATTACATTCTTAACTACTGGCACAGCCAGCGGCAATCCCCAAGTTTTTAACATGCCGCGGGGGTTTTCGCCGTTTGAATGGTCATCGCTTTTTTATGACAACCCCGAAGATCTAGAAAATGGATGGGCTAATTTAAGCTTTCAACCATTGGTAAGCAATTCCCCTGGTGTTCATCCTAGTATATGGACATCAGCTGGTTCGCCCCCTTCGCCAAACCAAACCTTGCACCTAGGATGGAATTCGGAACCAGATCAATCTGGAATATGGTGGAATTTAACTGGCTGGAATCAACGCTTTTATGAAGATACACTGTTCCATAATTTTTGGATGACCTCCATTACTTTTGATAGAAATCATACCTTCATCATACCTACAGCAGTGGACAATAGCCTAACCCGCATGTCCATAAACATACCAGTTGGATATTCATTAAGTAATCGTCATGAACATGATCTTTACATGTTTACAAACTTCGCCAATCCTCGTGACAGAAGGGTGTGGGCGGCTTGGCCAGACTTTTATACCTGGCGCCCATCTGGAAATAGCGTCCCAACTTTCCCTCATCAGCTGCCACTACCAGAGTGGGGTCTTATGGGTTGGAACACAGCACGGGACGGATCTGGCCAGTGGTTTGATATAAATCTTCCACGAGGTATGAATCAAGGGCGGACATATTTTGCGGTCTGGGGCCAGACTGTAACCTTCTGGTCAGGCTTTGCCCCCAGTGATGTAATCACAGCGCCCAACAGAGATAGACTGGTTAATTTCCCAAATACCATAGAAAGCGACCCAAGAGGAATGGTGACGGTCCCCATCTGGCCAGGCCCCGTAGGCGAAGTGCCTGTTTTCCATTCCTGGAACACACAGCCAGACCGCACAGGCACAAGGTTTGACGGAGACACCATCGTACCTGGCCCCCAGACACTTTTTGCAACCTGGAACGCTAACGTCACCTTTGACCCCAATGCAACAGGCGCAACTGGCGGCGGCGTAGTAACAGATGTTATCCTAGGCCGAGCTGTAGGCGGTGGTATAGATGCCACCCAAGCCGCGCGGCCAAACTGGGTATTTAGAGAGTGGAATAGGACCCAAGACGGCAGTGGGGCCTCCTTCCCCTTACTAGGTCAGGCTGGGCATGTATACTACATGACAAGGGTCTATGCCCAGTGGGATGGGCGCGTAACCTTTGACCCCAATGGTGGTACCATGGCGCCAAATACCCCACTAGTCCATAGGATTAGCGAGAGCGACACAATTCAAAATTCCAGATATGAAGACAACTCTCCCTGGGACTGGGTAACTTGGCCCGTATGGCCTGGGGGTATGCCCGCCAACCCCACACGCTCTCAAGGAGAATACTTCGCAGGCTGGTGGTGGCAGGATGATAACGACAACTGGCATGAGTTTACAGGCACCACTCCCATGACCATGGGAGATGTAACAGTGACTGCCCGATGGCGAACCAACACATTATCATTTATAAAAACCAACGCGTCCCTTTATGAAACCCCAAGAGTCATTGACCAGCGTGACGGTGCCGTGTTTGTACTAGAGCGCTATGATGTCGCAAATAACCAATGGGTATATGTAGAAACATCCCAACCAAGCGGCCACTCAGGCATCTCTGGTCAAGTAACATTTGATAGAGCCTTAACCAGTGACACAAGATACCGAATAAGAGAAACTATTGCCCCAGCCTCCTACAATCTGCCCCCAGGCCACTGGGAGTTTGAAATGGCCAGTAATGGCGGCGGCATAATCGGGGGCGCTAGTGGTATAGCCTTTCACGAAAACACAAATTTCACAGGCAGTCGTGGAGATATCTTTGATTTTGTATATATTACCGATGAAGGATGGCATGTAGGCAATGTACAAACCCGTGAATGGCCTATCCACAAAACCGACTGGAATCTTTACACAGCTTTACCCCATAATTATTTGCCAGGGGCAGAATTTAAGCTATTTGTATACACTGGCGAAGGCGCTCCTGGAGACGTACTAATTACAGAGAGCATATTCGGGCAAGACTTACCATGGTCTTTGGTTGAAACCCAAACTAGCAGCGGACTTTCATCCACACCTATGATATTTCCTATGATGCCTGGGCGGGTTTATCAATTGATTGAAACGATACCTCCAGAAGGGCATCAACTACCTTGGGGACAGTGGCAGATACGGGTTGTTGCAGATGAAAGCCGACCCCAGGGATATAGGCTCGAAGTTGAGGCAATAGGCAGCATATCCCAGCCAGTGCTTCTTGGGAACTACACCGACCCTCAAAACCCTGTATATCGTGTTGGTAACAGAGAAGATATCGTGCTACCCTTAGCTGGCGGAAGCGGAACCAGCAATATCATGCTTGGCGGCACAGTACTGATTGTAATGGCATTGTTATTACTAGGCTATAAAATGTTTAAACAGAAACAAAGCATCTAAATCAGAAGGCGCAGGAATAGCTATATTCCCGCGCCTTTTTATTGTTTTATTAAACTACACAACAACCACAGCTCTTTTCTCAATCGCATCCCATGGGATACTACTGATAAACCGATTAATATAAGCCCCTTTATCCGTCCCATAATCCAGGAAATACGCATGTTCATACATATCTAGCACAATTACAGGAAACGCCGTAGCAATATGTCCGTCATGATGGTTATCCAGTAAGATATTCCGGCAGGTCTTAGTGCGCTGCTCGTAGGCTAAAATACACCACCCCCTGGCGGCAGTTGCACAGGCTATAAAATCCTCTTTCCATTTCTCAAATCCACCAAAGTACCTATCCACAAGCTCACTCATTTTCCTACCCGGTGGCCCGGCTTCATTCCCCAAGTTCTGAAAATAAAGCTCATGAAGGATTACCCCGTTAATCGCGTAGGTTTCCCCACGCTTCCAGCCTCGATAATGGCTTGCCGTGGCATTGGCTGAGGCCCATTCTGGGTCTGTTGCCAGCTTATTTGTGATTTCATTGGTTTTTTCCACATATCCGTGGTATAGAGTAATATGGTCGTCAAACTGTTTACGAGTGACGACACCGGTATTATGAGTAAAAGGCATAGCGTTTACATCCATGGGCATAGCTCCTTTATTTATGTATAAGTCATTTTATGTGCCCAATATCAATATGATGTATGTCTAAATTATATAGTTTTGCGTTATAATCGTAAAAAAGCAAATGGGGATTTCAGATGAAATTAAATATTAATAGCAAAATTAAAGAAATATATGCCCATCCACTGGGCCGAGATATTATAGAAAAACTGCTTCTACAACTGGGGCACTCCACCGCATTAATAACTAACCCCATTGTAGCCAATCTCCGCCTAAAAACCCTAAAGCGCCTATCGGGGAAAAAAGTAGGCCGAGACTTTTTCGACACAATCATAGACCTGCTAAACCAAGAACCCGACACTCCAAGGCAGGATACCGTCACCCCTACCCACGCCTGGTGGAAGGAAGCTGTATTCTACCAAGTGTACCCACGAAGCTTCACAAACAAAGGCCTCATTGGAATAATAGAAAAACTAGACTATCTTCATGCTTTAGGCATTGATGCCATCTGGCTATCCCCCATATATGACTCCCCCAATGATGATAACGGCTACGATATCCGGGATTACTACGCCATAATGAAAGAGCTTGGCACAATGGAAGACATGGACGCCCTAATATCAGGCCTTCATAAACGTAAGATGAAACTGGTAATGGACTTAGTAGTCAATCATACATCTGACGAGCATCATTGGTTTAAGGAAGCACTAGCGGACGAAAAGTCCCCATATCGGGATTACTATTTCTTCCAAAAGGGCGAAGATGGCAATCCTCCAAACAACTGGACCTCATTCTTCGGCGGCTCTGCGTGGAATTACTACCCTGATCAAGATATGTGGGCATTACATTTATTTTCTAAAAAGCAAATGGATCTAAACTGGGAAAATCCAGTCCTCCGTGAAGATATATATAAAATGGTTCGCTGGTGGCTTAAAAAGGGAGTAGATGGCTTTCGCTTGGATGTAATCAACTATATTTCGAAAGCTGAAGGCCTTCCTGAAGGCAACGCATATATTGGGGAACTGATGAAATATACCGGAGTAGAGAGGTATTTCTATGGGCCAAAACTTCACAACTACCTAAAAGAATTGCGAAAAAACGCCTTTGAACCCTACAGCGCTTTCTCAGTAGGAGAAACTCCGGGTATCGGCCTGCAAGCCGGGCGGCTATTAACCGACGAATATCGCCAGGAGCTAGACCTTATTTTCAGCTTCGACCACCTCGAAGCCCCAGGTAAAACCCGTTTCGACGATTATAAATACGACCTAATTCACTTAAAAAACCACTATATAAAACACCTAAACGCGGATAAAGGCCATGGCTGGCATACCATTTTCTTCAATAATCACGATAATCCAAGAATGATTAGTAAAATCGACCCAACCGGGAAGTATGCGGCACCCTTGGCAAAACTATTGGCAGTATTGCAGCTAACCCTCCGCGGAACCCCCTTCATATACCAAGGAGATGAAATAGGCTCTCAAAATGAAACATTCACATCCATTGACGATATAGTAGATGTAGAAAGCCTAGGTTTATACAATGATTTCTTGGCTGAGGGACTAACCCCAGATGATGCATTTACGCGCATCCTAGCAGGAACCCGCGACCATGCACGTTCTATGATGAAATGGGATGAGATAACTAACGATAACGCTATATTAAGTTTTTACAAAACCTTGATTGAATGGCGAAGAAAAACGCCCGCATGTGTATATGGGGCGTTGGTGTTTGTGGATGTGAAAGATAAGCAAACCTTCAAATATAAGCGCTTATATGAAAAAGGTAACATCTATATCGAAGCCAATCTCAGCAGCAAAGCTGCCAAAAGCACCAGCCCAACATGGGCAAGCCTTATGATAAGCACTTATGAGAACGAATCAGGTGATTTGCAGCCTTATGAGGCAAGAATATATTCTTAACATGCTTACCTGAATGTTACTTTTTCGGTTTTTTCATTATCATCAAATCTGGTATATCGCTTTTGTCAGTATCATCAAAACCATAAAACGCATCGCATCATCCTTACAATTACTCATGAAAATACAATTCATCATATATTTGCCGCATTATATCCGAGATTGTCAGTGCATTTATCTTAGACTTTTTCTTGTCATAGTGATCTTTCAGCTCTCTACATATATCAATTGCCATGTAATTATGTATCCCGCCCAAATCCCTATAATATGATATGGCCACATCTTCCAAAAAGCGGATAGAGTCAGGGTCGCGCAGACTCGCTAAGCAACCGGCTGAGTCTAATATCATGGAAAGCCGTTCATTATCTGCAGCCATTAACCTCGTTGTTTCTATAGCTTTTTGGACATCAGCAAATCGTTTCAACTTCCGCAGAGTGACAGTTTTGCTGGATAACGCGTGAACATATGCACGCTTATCGATTTTAAGATGTTCCAGCGCTTCATCAAAAATGGTAATAGCTTCATCATAATTACCCTCATTATGACTAACTACTCCTTTTATTTGTAATGCTTCACCAAGCATGGCATTGCCGCCAATGATTTTCATCTGCGGGATCACGGTGTCCAGTATCTTTATTGCTTTACTGTTTTCTCCTATGCGCACATAACATAATGCTAACAGTTTCTTCGTGTTTGGCAGTGCAATATTAACATTGTCTCCTTGGTATTCTTCGATGGCACGTTCATAATATCGTATGGCGTGATAAACATTACCCCTATTGTAATAGGCCACACCCAAGTTTGTCAGGAGCTTCATTTCAGGTTTACTATCACCTATAAGTTCACGGGCTTTCTCATAATGGTAAAGAGCGTGTTTATGATACTGATGAAATGTATAAATATATCCCTTATTCATGTGGTATATATATAATGCTCTATCACTGGCTTTATCTACAAGATGCTCTATATCACCTAACTTTTTTTCTGCCTCGGGTATGTTTGCTTCTGCAAATAGTAGCCGTATCTCCAGCATCGAGTATATGAATATTAAATTGTACTCGTATGGCAAGTCTAAAATGGATGCAAGATCATGGAGTCTTTTTTTTGCTTCCTCTATCCTAAAGGCATCCAGCATTTCACTGCACATCCATAGACGTTGCTCGTAAAGCTCTAATTCATAGTCCAACAGTGGAGCTGATTCGACTTTCAAATAACGCCTAAGGCCTTCTAAAACAGCCGGGCTTATTTCTGTTTGACCGTTTTCTATGCGACTCACAAACTTGTTATTGCGCCCTATAGCCAAAGCCACATTATCTTGGGATAGTCCCTTTGAGTTTCTGATTTGCATAATTTTATGGCCTAAAGGTAAAGATTTGCTGGCTTTCATAATAAAGACTCCTTCTTAAAGGTAGCACTTTGTAATTTAATTAGTTCTGTTTTTTTAAGTTACAAACGCTTTACTGAAAAGCATATAAATATTACCAAAATGTAATATCTCATTTCCACCCACTAAATATGGAAATTTTTCATTTATATTCCGCATGGCAATGTCACAAATATGCCTATCTAACTACTTAACACATCTCTATGATTATGATGCACTTAAATACTACATAAACCGCATGTCTCATAAATCCAGAAATTGCACAGAATCATGCAAGCATGGCTTTGTGTGATTTACTTAGTTATGCGTGCTGATTTTTCATTTATTTATTTCACAAAATCGACATATTTGCCTCTTAACATACATAGCTCGACAATATAAAATTTAGACTATTAAACTTATATTTGGAGTGGTGCTATGCACATCAAAAAACAGTGTGAAAACAATAAACCAAGAACGGTAGCGCGTACATATCTTAGATATCTGGCAACATTGGTATTTTTACTAACAATAACAGCCGTCTCCATCTTTGCACTATCAAATACATATACTCCTTACGAAAGGAGTGCATACAGCAATGACATATATACAGAAATAACCATTCCAATGGGTCAGGCCATATATAGCGACCTGCCATTTCCGCCACAAATAGACGGGTACAGATTTTTGCACTGGTCTTCTACACCGGACGGTTCGGCCTTTGATATTGGGCAACGGTTTTTTTATGATACTAATCTCTATGCAATATGGACTCCGAAAAACAGTTACATAGATCATGATTGGCAAGTAGGATATACCCCCTACTACAGCAACTGGTATGAACATGACCTAGTATATTTCAATGAGTATAGCAGCAACTACAACACATATATCACGATAAGCTTTTTTTATAATCACAGCATCATATCATACGCCGAAGCAGGATACAGCTATATGCCTTATGGCGGATATATAGGCGCTGCCCCTATGCCACTTAACGGCGGTGAGGGGCGTCAGGTACTATTCGACCCTAACGGCGGCATTACGCCGGCAGGCCACGGTGTTCTTTTTACCATTGGCAACGGGACTCTTGGCACAATGCCTTTTGCGCCTACTTATGACGGCAGGCACTTTATGTGGTGGAGTACATGCCCCTATGGACGCGACCCGGCAGTAACATCACATGCAGGGCGATTTGGCCCTCACACTTTAGTCCCGGAAGAGGGGCTTACGTTGTATGCTGTTTGGGGTTATGAAATTAGATTCCACGGAAACAGTTTTGCATTCCCCCCAGGCAATCCCGACCTGCAAACTAATCCAAACTCATTTGTTCCGCGTATCATCCCCTATACATGGAGTTTTGACGAGGCTGAGAACTTTGGCGTACCTTCCAGCTTCCCAAATAACCCAGAAAGATCTATGTATGCGTTTTGGGGTTGGTACAGTATTGCTATTCCAACCGCTAATATATCCGTCCCGGCTCCGGCTCCGGCTTTTTCGATAGACCGATACTATGTAGTTACAGGTTTTAGGTATGTTTTCGCCAGATGGCGGCAACATGCACACCTGGTTATGTTTGATATGAACCACAATGACGCCGGTCTTGCGGCTGGCACTGCCGACAGGCCCCAGCGGCTATATCGCTGGGCCATTGACAGAAGAAGTATTGCAGACTCCGGTTTAGGCGGCGACCCATTAACAGGTCTTGGCCCGGCTGCCGCCGCACCCGGTATATCCGTAGACGGTGCACCTTGGAATATCCACGGTGCAATACCCCTGGAGATACACCGTCAAAACAGACAACGGCTTTGGGTTCCCAATGCTCATCCAAGTGATTCTGCGCATATCCCGCGCCAAAACCCGGACAGCAGTTTTCATCCGCTATTTACAACTCCTTATTATCCGGGCAGCGGCCTTGTTAGAGGGCCGGGCGCAGGAGCGGCAGGTGTAAACCCAAACGCCGGAACCATGAACCCCCGCTCTGCACCCACCGTTTACATGGGGCAGCAGTGGACAGCCTTCCCGGAAGCGTGGGGACGCAATGCAGTACCTCAGCCAAGATATACATTAGAAGGCTGGTGGACTACAGAATACGGCTGGGCCGAAAACCTATCCGGTACCATTGACAGCCGACGCTTTGCTCCAGCTGCACTTGCCAATACTCATGTTTCAGAAAGCATTCCTCACCATGACTCAACCCATTCCACACATGCCAGGCCGGAAGGTTTCCCTCATGGAATAGCAAGGGCGGCACAGGATGCCGACGCAATGTATCCAGAGCCTCCAACTGGTATTGTTACAGAGGATATGACCGTTTACGCCATGTGGGTATACAGGGTTACGTTTGACTTAAACGGCGGGCACTCTCATAGAGGCCAGGGCTTTTCGTTGGCAGGAAACACCATGTTCAACCCCGACCGCAGCAACTTCACAAACTACCGTGATATCCTGCCATGTCTGCCCGAATACGAGAGAACTATAAACCAAAACGGGCGGCGTGTTCGCCTCAATGATGGGGCAAGCGGTGCGGCACACCAGCCTATCCCAGCCGGTATGCCTCCTCTTCCGTCTCCTGGCATGGGTCCGGACCGTCCTGGCGGCATTTTCAACGGCTGGTGGGACAGGCCAATGGATACGGTAAGTGAGATACACCATCTGACCTGCTCGCTATGTGACACACGTTATTGCTATCCAGTGGCGCATCACGGTGCAGTAGAGATTACCGGCGATACAATAATCAATGGTAGCATGACGGCATTTGCCCATTGGCTGACGCCCGATGGAGATATAAACGTCACTGTAATTTTCAATCTCAACTCTGATGTCGCAAATATGTATACAGAAGGTGATTATGGCTATGCATATTGGCCCACGTACCGCCCAGGCCTTGACTACACAAATCCGTTAAATCGTTTTTTCCTGACTCGCTTTGCAATACCTCAGCTTGGCATAACAGGGCCGACGATAAACGAATGGAATCACAGATACTCATTCACACATGCCCTAGAGCGTGCCAACGTAAGTTACAATGACCGTTATGAACTTACTATTGCGAGGCAGTATACCTACAATGCCGGAATAACCGGCCACCCTATAGATTTAAGGATGCCGCGCAACCCAAGGCGGACTGGATATTTATTTGTCGGATGGTCTATTAACAGCGAAATGACACCCCTCCTCCCAAATGGAACGCCTAGAGGCATTGCCGGAGCAGGCGCAAACGACCCGATATCTGGTGATTTATATTGGAATCCTGGACGGACTCTTAACGCCAGTGCCGGTTTAGAGCCTGGTGCGGTGCTTGAGCTGTATGCAATATGGGCCCCCGCCGTTGATTTTATTTTTGACGGGAATGGGAATACGGGTCCCTTTGCCCTTACTCCTGGCGCGAACGCGAGAGTTACAAATGCTATGCCCCCCGGCACATTGGGAACAGAAATTGTGCGTACCATTCCTATCGGGTTTACTATTGGAGAGCTGACTAGCAGTGCCCGATGGGGCAGTGTTGGCGCAGGTATGCTTTGGCTTGGGAACAAGTACACTTTGGGAACGCTGGAAGGGAACATGCTGCCCAGACACTTCACACGAACGAATTATAATCTTATAACAGGCAATAACGTGTTTAACACTGACCAAGAGGCTCGTCATTCCTATGGAACCGTGATTTCCAACGCTCTACGATATACCCCTGCCTTTTTTGCCGCACCTTCAAGCAATGTATACAACATAAGGCCAGACGGCACTAGATATTTACGTGTTTACGCTCAGTGGGGCGGAATATTAACATTTTTCGGCAATCATACCGGCGGGGGAAGCGGCCCGGTAAGAACAGCAACGATTGCTCACGGACATTCTGTAAATAACACCCTCACCCAAGCAGCCCGCAATTTAAATACCCCTACCCGCGAAAGCGTATGGCCCGGCTTAGGAACCGGTGTCTGGTACGGGACTACAGGTGTTAACGGTACAAGAGGGGGCTGGCCTAGAGACCCATATCCATCGCGAACAACTACTGCACAGTTCTATGGCGGCGACTGGTATGATCTGTTTGCAGGGCCAAGAGGCGACGGCAGAACATTGCGAGGCTGGCATAGGAATCCAGACGGCAGATGTATATGTGAGACGACGCCTTCGCCGTGTCCTTGGGATTATGACCATGATTATGGCTGGGTTGATGCTAATACACCCATATATGGCGCAACTGCTATTTTCGCAATATGGGATAACTATGTACACTTTTTACCAGGTTTAGGCGGCGACGCTGTAAACATGGTACCAGTAGGGGCTTTGCAAAGACCTATTCCAGACGGTCTTCTCCCAACGCCTCTTCCTGGAACCCCTATATGGGGAGGCGCATCGTTTTTGGGCTGGTTTGACACGCCTTACTTTGACAGAACAGACCTTAACCCGCCTGCGCCTTTCAATTTCCTGACGCAGCCAATCCATACCGCACGGCGGTTTTATGCGGTATTTGGCGGTAATGTAATATTCGATCCTCGTTTTCCCGGCAATTTGACAAACGGTGGATTTTTGTATCCCAGCCCCGGTGCTGGCGCAACCCCGGTATATTTACCAATTGAACACGTAATTGGGGACTCTATAAGAATAGTACACTACAATTTAGGTGCCGAAGTCCATAGACCTCGGCGTCCCGGCTGGCCAGATGGACATTTCACAGGTGAGTGGTTCGGCCTTGTAGACGGCGGCGACGATTTAGATGCTGCCGACAGGATATTTTTCCGCCCCCCAGGCCATCCAGATGGCCCCTATGGACAGATTCCTGGGAATATTACACTGTTCCCTGTATGGAGATCACAAGTCACCTTTAGACCCGGACATGAACGGGGACGGCTGGATGGCCAAACTGCTCATGGGGAAATTACCCGAGGCGTACCAGAGTTACTACCTATATCATCAATGCCGGTTGGTCAGCGTGTACCAGTAGCAACAAGTGCCACATGTGACAATGACTGGACAAGCGACCCAGGCTTAAAGTTTTTGGGCTGGCGTAAAGTTGATGTATATGGGCGCCCCCTTATCCTCAATAACAATAATTTTATCTTAGCGGGCCCTAATGATAATCTACCAGTGTGGAGCTGTGCCGATGTAGAAGCTTTCCGCGTTACAGGGCCTAACTATTACTTTGAGGCTTTATGGCAACTTCGATTAGAGTTTTATAAAGTAAGCACGGTTGCAAGCAACGATTTTCCTCTTGGATATTACCATCTTGAAGGTGCAAGGTTCGCATTAGATCGTTATTTCCCAGGCAATGGAGCAGGAACAGGCTGGATACAGGTGTATCCACCTCTTTCTCCCGACCCTAATGACCCCGTACCTTTTGTGCTAAGTGATGCCGACGGTAAGGTAGTTATAGGCTCGATGTTAGCCCCCGGCCTTATGCTTCCGCAAGAAAATGACTGGCCCTGTGACGCGCCCAATTGCGGAACCCCTAATTGCAGCACCGCTGGTTGCGGCACTCTTACCTTTAGGCTACGGGAAGTATTGGCCCCGGCAGAGCACATAACCCCTGCCGGATACTGGATGGTGACAGTAAGCAGATATTTGGGCGTATTGCCTATATTTAACGAAAATGCCATTCCATATTTATTCCGCAACACTCTCTCTTTCCAAAACGCTAACATTAATGAAAATGAATGGAGCGGCTGGGGAGGCATCAGGCAGTTTGTGCGCAATATTCCATATGATTTTGATTTTTGGAAGACAAGCATCTCAGGCAACAGGTTAGAAGGTGCCCACCTGCGCATGTTTGTATATAACGGAGCAGGAACACCTCTGGATGTAATAATAACACCTGCTATGGTAGGCGAAGGGATAGATCAGTGGACACTTGTAGGACATGGAGTTAGTTCCCTCTCCACCCCACTAACATTTAGAATGTTACCCGGAAGACACTATCAATTGGTAGAGACTGCACCCCCCGCAGGATACCAAATGCCGATGGGGCAGTGGCGCATAACAGTAAACAGCGCAATCCCTGCAACAGCACACCCCATATTAGTGGTTTCAGACATAGGTTCAACACCAATGCCCAGCATAGTGCGCATGATTCCACCCAGCTTTCCTTTTGTTCCGCAAACATACCTGGTCCATAATATGGTCGATTTTGAACTGCCACTAACCGGCGGAACAGGCATGCCTTTACTACTAACATTCGGCGGGACTGCTCTCTTGGCAACTGCCACGGTTCTGCATATAAAAACCCGCACACGCAATCGGCGGCGCGCTTAACTCATGCTAATCAAAAAAATCATCATCGCGGATAAGCACCCTCAGAGCTAATTCACAGGCTATGAGGGTGCTTATCACATCCCTCCCCCTCCTCTCCAAATCATGAATTTTACAACAGAAACCTCTCCATAACCCCGGCAATAACTACCACAATGACAAAGACAGACGAAATACTCTCCCGCGCCAATATTTTTTCATTGGCAAGGAGAGTTTTTTCGTCTGTCGGGCTTGGCTTGTTATCTTCCGGAGTTGTGCTTTGCTATACACCCTTCAAAAGAGCGACGTAGTAAATATCCTTCGTAGCCATCGAAAAAATAATGGCGTCGAAGGATATTTACTACGTCATTACCATTGTGGGCGTGCTGGAGGTTATATCCAGGTTTGAGGACTGTGAAGCCGCATAATCTCTTCTACCTGCTTAGACTCTCTGGGCTGCCCTACCGCTTCAATTACTATGACACCATTGTAGTTGTAAAATCCGATGTTATCATTTGGTTGCCAGCCCTTAATTTCTCTTACTTCTCTTGGGATGCTAATCCTACAAAGATCATCAATGGGTCTTACTTTTAAAGCCTCCATAACTCACCTCCTTTTTTAGTATTAGAAAGGCCAGGGCAAAGGAAAATAAAAAATGCGTGTAGGGAAGATGGGGTATAATCCCATCATCGCCTACACGCACAAATATGTACGTATAAACATAGAACTCTCCAGCCTATCCACTCTCGAGTAAAAGCAACCAATACGCCATGCTAATATTGCATCGCTTGAAGTATGTGGGCGAATATTGTAAACTTACTCTGCTGCGGTGGCAGGTTTGTCC
>Ga0123352_10007175_pt1 | contig 17143 bp, 6 predicted proteins | sample TergutLab28metaG_FD_89700 | JGI IMG/M metagenome (GOLD analysis project Ga0123352, IMG submission 89700) | Labiotermes labralis P1 segment gut microbial communities from Petit-Saut dam, French Guiana - Lab288 P1 | ecosystem: Host-associated > Arthropoda: Insects > Digestive system > Gut ... | reverse complement strand
GCGTTTGGGAGGGAAAAGTTCCATGGGCCGGGAGGGGGTGGGGGGGAAGTTTTTGCGAAAGGTGGTGGGGGGGGGGGGCGTCAAAGCGTAAAGACATGCCCCAGTGGGACGTTGCGCCCTGTCGTACCGCCGTTTCGGAGGACTATGTTGCCCTCATTTTCAGAGACAAACTTCCCTCCGAAGATGACACCAAGGACTTCGACTTTCAACCTCGAATTTGAGTGTACGACACTCGCGTGCGGCACTCGTGGATGAACACACACACACACACTACTCCGGTTCTGCCGGTCAAATTTCGGCCGAACACTTCACCCCCCGTTATCAATTTTATGCGCAGCTTAACTGTGGGCTGTTCACAGCTGCAGTTCAAGGTCACTGCAGGAGGCTGTCTTTGTCCAGTTAATCACACAGCCCATTTTTTGGGCGCGTTTCCAAAATTGCGGAAAGCGACTATTAGCTTTGTCATGTCTGTCTGTCCGTCCGTCCGCATGGAACAGCTCGGCTCCCATTGCATAAATATCAATGAAATTCGATGTCTGAGTATTTTCGAAGTTCTGTCCAGAAAATTCAAGTTTCCTTTAAACTGACAAGAATGACACAGTGCTGTGCATGAAGACGTCTGTACATTTGTGACATCTCGCTGAATCCTCCTCAGAATGAGTAATGTTTCAGATAAACGCTGTACAGAAAATCAAAACCCTTTCCGAAAATCGTGCCGCTTTTGAGATAATGTGGAAAAATATGGTGAAGCCGGACAGGCCACAGATGACAATATAATACGGCGCATGCGCTTTGCAGGCTGGATAACTAAGGCTACAAACATACACTTATTGCTCTTCTACGGCAACAATGGTTAAGCGAACGCGGATCAATGTTACGTTATACATACATTGCCGGTATCGTCTCCTATCTAATGGCTACTGGGAATTATCTTCCTACTGGTCAAGCTGCCGAGTTTTGATAACCTACGTCCATTTGGTACGGAGGTTAAGAATGCGTGGAGCCATACCTCACCTGCCCCATACGTTTTCACGGTGATGTGCAAGTTATGTCTACCTCACGTAGAACAGCGGTTCGAACGATGAAACTGTAATGTCGTGCAGTTCAGTTCACAGTTTGAACGGACGGAGCAAGTCAGTTGTTACGTGTCTGCCATGTTTGGTATCCTTACAGAACATCTGCAATGTTGTGAACGGTGAAATTACGGAGGCAGTGAACTTAACGCACTCGTCACGACGTCTCGGAACTCTTGGTGACACTCGCCATCTGGCGGTCTAATTGCTTCTCTTTAACACACAAGTGTATTTTATAAAACCGGGAATGAACTAAACGTGACGTCAACTCAGCGTCTGTGCATAGCGCTGCCTGTACAGAAACGACCAATTTCAAAGTCCGGCTGCTTTGTCCCCGGCGAATGACGCCGTCCACCCGTCCGTCGGGCAGCAGAGTGTGCATTGTTCCTGAGCAAGGTGATAGTCGTGAGGAACGAAACAAACCCGGAATCGATGCCTGGTCATCCATCAGTTTGTAACTGTCTTGTCAAGCACTTTAACGCCACAGCACCGCCTAGTTAACCTGTTTCCACTCCAACGGGAAGGCACGTAATTACGGCGGGAAAAATGGAATAAGAATTGGTTGGCGCGCGAAGTGCGGTACATCCGTGCGAGGTGCAGTACGCAGGCACCGGACGGCTCCACACCGGTATTTCACGTTTTTGCTCGCCGAATCTTTTGACTTCGATCCGAATGATACGTATCCAAAATTAAAAATTTATATCTCAAATCTGATTTCAGATAGCTAAGAAAGCAAACGAGTAGCAAACGTAACAATACATTGCATGATTCGACTTTAATTAAACTGTCACTGGCTTTGTGGGTACAGGGGGTTTCTTAATTAGGTACCCTAATGGTCGTACGAAATAAACACATCGGCAATTAACGATAAATTTCAACAAAACATTATTCCTTCAACTAAATAAGCACTCTTCAAAGTAGCCGTTACAGAAATGAACCCATCGATCCCCTGGGAACTGGCTGTGGATCCCAAGGGATTCGCGGAGCGCAATGATGGAACCGCCGGTCTGCAGTAACTGCTGTGTCTGTACAACACACGGACAGGAACCGCCGGTCTGCAGTAACTGCTGTGTCTGTACAATACACGGACACGAACCGCCGGTCTGCAGTAACTGCTGTGTCTGTACAACACACGGACAGTTCTTTAGCTGTGACTGTGATAAATCATACTTTGTTTGTCTGACCAAAAAGCCGGGTTAGCTCAGCTACTGTAGTGACTTAGACTGCGGGTTGGACGACCTCTAAACTGGGGTTCGATTCCCGGCAGGTGCAGGAACGTCTCTTCCCCTCAGCGTCCAGACTGCCATGGGGTGCCATGCAATTTCGTGTCCAGCAGATAGATGCGCTAGCAAGCGGCCTTGACGGTACAGTAACTGCCAATCTCCGTGCACAGACGCAGTTATACAAGTGGATTGTACATCCACGCGCTATACGTGGTGCGAAAAGGCTGTGTGTGCTTACCGCAAGATGTTTGTTTCCGGTGATGCTTGGCCAGAGCGATGGAAGCAACAAAAATGATTCTGGATAACTTAAAAACAATCCACTACAGTTCCGTCAAATAGAACCAGATTTTATTCAAGAGTCACTAAACGAGAATCGCCAGGTCAACATTACAAAAACTTTTAACATAAGGTACAGTACAGTGCAGTTGTGTTCGTTGTATGGGATCCCGCATGACTTACAGTGCTTGTTACAGTGCAGAATTTGTAAAATTTTTGTAATATAAAACTATACCAAAATGCCCAGTTGGTAACGCCCTGCTCGGTGGTCGTGTCCAAATTGTGTCTAAATAATATTAAAATGACAAATGTAAGTAGGAAAGATTAACTTGCGTATATCAAAGTTGTACTTTTTCTTGAGTCACAAGTTGGATCTGTGATGCAGAACCGTCGGAATCCCTTATTATGTCAACTCAACGCCGAGTTAGTAGATAGGCATTAAGTACTTAGACAAATGTTTAACTGCGAACAGCTGTCTTGCCAGAAATGTCGCATGCCATGATTAGGTGTGTTCTAGGATAAGGAAATCTACTGCTTGTGTGACCCGTATCGCAGGATCACGTGTTTACGCGGTGCTTGACAACCTAATAAGTCAATTAATTAAACACACCATTAACAAACAAGAGGACGATAAGAGTTGCAAGCATCAGGTACTGTCCACCTGCAACAGGCGCATGTGCAATTATGCACGATTATGAGGGGGGGGGGGGGGCAGGTCACCGAGAAGCTGACAGTTTCAAATCTGGTGAAAACTGACAGCAGTTTGGAAACTGAAGCTTCTTTATGAAGCTCTTAAAAAACTGGGAACGGACCCAGATGAATCCAATCAACATTTATCTACACGTGCTTGAATGTAACGCTATCAGTGTTGCATGCAAGAGACTGAGCATACAGTGTTTAATCCCACATGCGCAATTAGTTGGATTAAATACTGCACATGGTTGAATTTATTTTTGTCTAAGCCTCAGATTTTATGGCCTATGCCTGACTTGACTGGCACTGACTGTATGCGGTTGAACTCTGACAGTCCAGTGTTTTCCTGATGTCCACATCAGACTGCTTACCAAATGTTTTTAGCATAATTAAATTGGGGCATGTAACAGGTAACGCATATATCATATATTCACAGAATCTGTGACCTTGAAAACCTGGCGGAACAGACCACTTGGAAGACTTGGCAACACATGCAAAAAAACGACCAACCTTACCGAAACAGGATGGGACGGTGCGGACTTTATTAGCATGGGCCAGCGGTGGGCTCCTGTGAACATGGCACTGGAGCTGAATTTCCAAGAAATGCTAGGAAATTTTTTTGACTAGCTGGTAGTAATTATCTCCTTCAGAAGGCCCGTGCCCTGTTGTGTTGCCAGCAGCATAGTGCGTTTTTTCTCAGAACTGTGGTCCATGAGCTCTGTGTTGACGTGAAATCTGTTTTGCACAGGCGTTAAATTGTGAACTCTGACAGTATGTGGCAAATCTAGTTCAGAAAGCCATGGGGAGGTCAAACATAGCAAGGCTCACTCAGTTATATGAATGAATACTTATTAAATGACAGAAGAATTCCTGTACCATAATTTTGGTCTGAAACTGTACATGGATTGTTATGTGAATGTAGTCAATAAACTGAATCTGAGAAATGATTCCAGGAAAATGAGATGCATCATTTGCCACATCAAATGCCAAATACTACAACAGACTGCATGTACTACCCTTACCTGTGTCTCACAGGCACTGAACATTGCCAACACTGCGCTACTGTCAACAAGACAAAGTTTTGCCAACCTTAACAATGTATCTCTGCGAAGCTCATAATTGGCTCTGGAATTAAGTATTGAATATACTGGTATTGGGAAAAATGATACATGACTGGCGACTACATAACTAAATCGAAACAGGTGGATGATTCAGTCACAAATTACTCATGTAATGCTTGATTCAGGGTACGAATTAATTGTGGTCAGAAAAATTATTAATGCCAGGATGATTTGAGTTCAAGTTCACATATTTACAAACTCAATGTAGCTTTGTGAAACCAGTATATAATTTAATGAAAGAAAAATGCACAAATGTTGGATGCAACCATTTATAGTAAACCTGACACAAACTATGCAGTAGCAAATATTTCAAATTTATCGAGTCACACTGTTTGGCTGACCCACTATCAAAGTTTTCTGTAACCAGCACCACTGTTAAATGTTGTAACTGCAATGGCATTTCTAACCATCAACTGCTAATATTCATGCCACATGTACAAAACTTACGTCATCAGCGTGGTAAACAAAACCAGTAGGAGATGAAGTATATTATCATACAGGTATATATTATCTTTGTAACTAGAAACAATTTTTTTATAGCCTGTATGACAACTGAGCCACCTAGACCTACACCTAGTGAGCTGCACATAACAATTCTCCCACTCCCTCAAACATAACCTCTCTCCAAGCACTACTTAATCAGCAAGAAACAGACAAATCAACAAACACACAGCACAAAGTCACACCACAGACATTACAGGTGATTGCACTAGTCCATCTGCATGATCAGTCATGCTTTATTCCAACAACAATGCGGGAAGATTTGAAATGCGAGATTGAAATGAATGGGACCTTCTGAAAAACAAAACTGCCCATTAAAATATTTTGCTTATCAGTAACCTTGGTACTAGTTCCTAGTTGACTGAAGACAATATTGTTATGGCTATGACTGTTGAGCCTTGTGTTGATATGTGGTCACATACTTGATAAAGTGAAACTATACTTTTTGAATGATCATCTTCACCGTCATCACTTTAGGTTAAAATTTCCTGATTATAAAGTGTTATTGGGTAAGAAACTAAATAATCAAGGATAATTTCTACAAAACAGTTGGAAGTAAGAAGACTTGAGGTTCACATGGCCGTGACAACAAACATTACTGTCTGCTGGTCTTCTACCATGCATGCTCTTTGGAAACAATGTTTTTGAGGCACCATACTGCACAAATTCTAATTAATTTTGTTACAGACTTCTATCTTTCCGTTTCTGATGTTTTACAAAGGTATTGTCAGCGCACAAGGAAAAAAGCTGTGAGAAAAATTAATATAAAAGTCTGATCAACAATCAAGCTTTTATGCACTTGGCAAAAACTAAGATGTCTGTACATTGTAAACAATTCGTGAATGGACTTCAAAGATTTTCCTGGTCAGGGAGGTGACAGATATTGACTAAAGAGATAAAAATCTAATTTCTTCAACCAAAATGGGGCCTAGTTCATTTTCCTTGTATGCCCATGACAACATTCTAGTCTTGTGTGATGTGACAATCTGTAGTATGTCACACAGATACCATCAACCTCTAATTGTGCATCATTCACATACACTTGTAACTGTAACGCTACCAACACAGTGAACATTTTGCTACAGAGAGCGAACATAGGTTCAGTACTGCTGCTACATGTTTCAGCCAAGCTGGACTATCATCATGAGAAACATGTAAAATAAATAGCATTGACTACCCAATTTTACATTAAAAACTACCTTATGTCAGCTGATATATTATGACATAAAACTGTACACAAATACACCAGAATGTATTATTAGGCTGCCTGTGTCTGTCTAACTGTTACTGATCATAAAGTTAAACTGCAATAAGAACGTAAGGAAATGTTAAAGTTGTCCATCTGACTCTAGTAAACTGTGTGCTGGAGGCCATCCTCAAACTGTTCCCAGACATGCCACAGGTTTCCTCTCAAATCATCTGAAGTTTATGTAGTTGTTAATAATGGTATCTTTTCAAAATTACTGGAGAACAAAAATCATGCCTTCAATCATATGCAATGTGTGATATTCGAGCCACTTCTGCCTACCTGGATGCTACAGGCATGGTAAATTTTTAAGGATGCAGGAGACCCTCTGACTTTTTTAGATCAGTGCTTTTCAAAATTTTTTCTTGTGTACTGCTGTCACAATACAGAACACATTCATGTACTGCTGTCACAATACAGAACACGTTCATGTACTGCTGTCACAATACAGAACACGTACATGTACTGCTGTCACAATACAGAACACGTACATGTACTGCTGTCACAATACAGAACACATTCATGTACTGCTGTCACAATACAGAACACGTACATGTACTGCTGTCACAATACAGAACACATACACTTACTGCTGTCACAATACAGAACACATTCATGTACTGCTGTCACAGAACTTGTACATGTACTGCTGTCACAATATAAAATGTATGCGTACTACTTGGTACTGCAAATATTAATTCCTTGATGGTTGGCCAGTTTGAAGGAGACCTGCCAACCAGTGAAACAAGGCTGTGGAAACCTAAAATTTCACAACTTTTCTAATTTAATGTCATTACAGGCAACGGAAGGGAGTATGTGTTTGTATTTGAACAGTGAAACAGTAACTTGTATGTACTAAATGAATGTTTTTCTCTACATTTCACCATACTTAAAACAGTTTTAAGAGTCTACATTGTACACACAGATTATAAAAGCGCTCCTTTAGCTGATTAGTAACCGACATTTTCTTGCAGTATGGTAGCATAAAATTCCACTTTGTAATGGGTTAACTGACTTAAGGATCAGTTTTTGTGGAACTGAAACCCACATAGCATATTGTGTACTGTGTTGATCTCTACTGCACAGTTACACGGGTACCAATGGCTCAGAAGACAGAGGCAGCAGGTTCCTACCAACAATTGTTAACCACTTGGCAGGTTAGTCAGCATTACACCCACGAATGCAGCAATCTAGTCACCACCATGGGAACTTCAAATCTTCAATACCTATTAGTGTGTCTGAACAGTGAATAAATCATCCAAACCTACTTTTACTGACTGCATATGAATGTTCTGAAAGCTTGGGTTGAATTTGAGCTTTCATGTCATCTGTTGCAGACAGGGACACACCTGTCATGTTGTACAGTGTGCAACTAAACCATGACGCTAACAAACAAATCACATTACATCCTGCCCTTAGACTTCTTTAGGAAGGCCAGAGCGAGCGGTGCCATCACCAGTGTCCATAACCTATACCTGACTGTCTAATAACCACATAAACGTTAATTTGACTAGGGAAAGATGCATGAGGTGGGTTCAGTAAACTGTGCTTTGGGGGTGGGGGGGGGTGTTGTTGTCATGTCCTAGTTATTCTTTGGTTTACGATACCCATCACAGACAGGAAAGCTTTCTCAACCCTATATTACTACACTGGCGGAGGGAGTCAAAACTAGTAATTCATTTCCCCTTGGAAGCAAGTCTGTTTAAAATGTAATTTTTCTGCAATGCTGATAATAAAGTCCTTCCCCATTTTTATATAACACATCTTCAAAACAGTTCCAGGGTTTTCTTTAACACAAATCCTTCATTTCCATAATATAACTCCTACACTTATTTCCAAGCCAACCCCACACAAGAGTTATACATTCCTTGACGAACTGGCAATGGTGCATACGACTATATCAATAATAAAAATAATAACATGGCAGCACAAATCTTTGTCACCTGTTGATCGTTGAAAATATCGTTTATTTTGACCTTCCGCTGAACTCATTCATTTACTATGCAGCCCGTAACCGAAAGTATTAAACAAATTTCGGCTTAAAATATTTTAATTTCGAAACTAACTTTTAAGAGAAAAAACAGAAAAAACTCTTAATGGACATGACAACCTACTGAAGGAAATGGTAACGTTTCTTTAAATCATCCTATTTACAGTGACGAGAAACGTGGTTGAGTTATCAGTCTTGTCGATATCAGATCATACATATGTTTGTAACACGATTAGGATGGCGTCGTACTGCAGCTATTTTGTGACTCATATGTCCCAGTAAAGCACTGCAATATTGTAGCACACAGGATAAAGAGTCTTCAAAATTTTGATCGAGCGACTGGCAACAACTTGCCGTTGCGTCACACCAGTTTTCTTGGTAGCTGGTGCTGCAGCCACCAGCGGCCAATCCTCTACTATCCAAATCCTTTTACGCTACTTTTAGCGGAAAAAAGTGGTGTTTTGGCAACCTGATTAGGTCTCTTTAGATACACAGCCACTTTACTGTTGGAAGTGATGACAGAAACCTTTGAAGAAATGCGTGACACCACCAAGTACTTACTGTTATATTTGTGTAACATGATACTGCCACGAGGTGAAAGTTGTTTTGCTGGCGAGGTATGTATGCCAAGGTACTGCAAGGTACTATCAAATCTAAAGGGAAAAGAAAGTGGCACTATGACTGTCAGTTGCCTCTGGATGCAGGGAACACTGGTATCACCGCGATGAGATATGCGTAAACTTCTCGTCACTTTGGGTCTAAATTTGAAGTTACAGAACGCGAGCTGACACTGTTGTATGTCTTACCGAGACGTGAACCTGTACCACGCACAGTCGGGGGCCGGTTTCACCTGACGTGCCATAGCCCAAGATTCAGGGTACTGAGATGTGGCAACTTCATGATTCGCTCCAATCCCACCGTGCTGATACGCGTGCAGCCGTACAAGTCAATGTAGCGTAGGTTACGAAGACACTCGGCGATGGTTTGTAGTCCCTTGTCTGATATGCGGCTACACTGCCCTATGTTGAGCGTCTCCAAGTCGTGCAGCGTCCTGGCGATGCGGCATATACCTTCATCAGAGACTTGGCACGCACTCAGGGACAGGGACCGAAGGTTAAACAGACCCTGTGACACGTGTACCAGGGCCTGATCGCCTATCTTGTCACAAAACGACACGTCGAGGGACGATATCCGCGACCCGCCCTCTGCGAGGTAGGCCATGCCTATGTCTGATATGTTGTCACACGACCGCAAGTTCAGTTCACGTAAAGACACCATCTTAGCCAAGTGTTTGAGTCCACTGTCAGTTATGCTCACACAGAAACTAAGATTGATGCTCTTGAGACCGGTCAGGCCTACTGACACGTGCTTGAGAGCCTCGTCAGACAGTCGTTGGCAGTCCTGCAGGCCAAGGTGCTCCAGCGCCAGGTTCCCGTTAGCCGCTTCGCGGTTCAGGCCCGCCAGGTGACTGATACCTTGGTCAGACACGTGCCAGCAAGACCTGAGATTAAGGCGCCGCAATTTCTTGAGGCCCCACGCGATGAGCAGCAGCCCCGTGTTGGTTATGTTACAGCAGCCTCCGAGTTCCAGCACCTCTAAGTTTTTTAGGAACTGCGCGATACGTCCAAGGCTGTTGTCCGTCACCTGCTTACATAACGACAGATTCAGCTGTGTCAGCATCGGTACCTCGGACACGAAGGCGTGTGACAACCCAATGTCTGTCACATTATAGCAGCCGCTCAGGTTCAGTGACTCCAAGTTCGGGACACCTTGCACTACGTCCCTCAGACTGCGTCGCAGAGACAGCACCTGCACTCGCCGGATACCGCGTCGCACGAGGGACATAAACAAGGAAGGGTTGGCTCGGCGCAGATGTAGCTTGGCCTCAACCCCGCGCCACACCGACTTGTGATACGCTGCGTCCCTCCACGACACGCACACCTGTGCTGCACGTCCCTTGTCACGCACCTCAAGGTAGCCGAAGATGAGAGCCAGGATTTCGGGATACAAACACGACACATGCGTCTGGTTCGGTGGTGGAGATGGCTCCCGCACTGCAAGCTGTAGATGTGGTTGGTGCAAATAATACGGGTGGTGCCGATGGTGCAAGACCGGCAGCTCCGTGAAGATCACCTGCGCTTCCTCCATATTAAACGCACAAGACTACATCACTACTTCCTTCCCCAACGGGCGACTCACACTCACTAACAGCCTTCCGCCTGCGCCCGCTGGCGGCGTCCTAGTCGCGGCGACCACTTAACAAAACTTTTTACTGTTCGGTCATTGGTTGGCGCTGCCCGTTGCCGCATCACGTGATCAGGGCCCGCTGTATTGATTCGGAGCGCTGTGCGGCGGCATTTTTAACTTTTCGCAAGCGGCAGTTCATCCCCTTCCCCTGCACCCTCCAACAGAGCCAAACAGCTGACTCGATGCCACGAGATCGATGCTGATACCAACTTTTATATGCTGATAGAAGTACCGCTATTTACGATTTCTGCAACTGACGGGACCTTGGGTGTTCAAGGAAACTTTGGGTTGTGCTTTTTGATGAAAAATTAATCAAAACACACGAGTGACAACGAAGTTACACAAAAACCGAGACCTTCCCCCCCCCCCCCCTTGAGAAATGACGCCGTGTGTCGGCACTGGCTCGATCGGAGACCCGCAGAGCGACACACACAAGCACACCTCGCACCGAATTTAAAGCTGCACTGCGCACTGTCCCATGCTTTCGCCGAGACTGGCTACAGCGAAATTATTGAAGTGTGCACAGTCTGGAGTTCGCACCTCCACCCTCCGCTTGCTAACACACAGCTCCGGCTCTTTTCGACGTAGCGGCCGTGTTGCAGCTGATTTCTGTGTGTTGTTCGTTACACGTGCGTGGTTCACAGTTTTAATTACCAGCCACCCTTTTCAGTTTATTGTATGTTCTGCGCTTTCGTCCATTCATACACTCAGTTATCTTTCCTTCTTTCTTTATTCCTTGCTTTCTTGCTTCATTTTCTCTCCACGCATTGGAGCGAAGAGAAATCCGTACAGGGATTTGGTTGGAAAATCGGAAAGAAAGAAAGAAAGACAGAAAGAATCATATGTAAGATTTAGGCGTAGATATGAGGGTAGTATCTAGCTGGGTCTTAAAGACATAGAATGGGAGGGTGGAGATTGGACTCACGTGGCTCAGGATAGGTATCAGTGGCTGACTGTTCTGAACAAGGAAGTGAAATGCAGGAGCTGTCTTAGTTCACTGACTATTCGCTACTACTGCTGCAGAAGCTATTTTCTTCATTTCGGCCGCTTTTTCTTTCTTCTTTCGTGACCTCGAGAAAAGAGTGTCCTTTCCTCTATCGATGAGTCAGTGCTATCGCTTATTTCAGGACCACAGAGAGATAAACGGGGGGGGGGACAGGTGATTGACAGACAGCAGTGTCGCCGGACGACCGATCGTGTTTCGAAACAAATCCGTTGCACTCTGCCTTGCCTGAAGTCCTGTAGGAGGTCATGTCAATATGCTGAAGATGAAGCAAGCAGGCGAGTGGACTGCGGGATGAAGACCGACGGGTCGGGGTTCGATTTCCAGCAAAGGAAATATATTTTTCTGTGATACAAAATGCCCAGACTAACTCTGCGGCCCACGCGGACTCCTGTCGCCTCCCTGTAGCTGACAGAGCAAGAAAGTGACTGTACACCTCCACTGGCTTCGAGGTTAGGAATGTGTGGAGCTGCACCTCCGCTCTTCGTGGCGTGTTGTTTAACCAACACAGCGACAACCTTCCTCTGGTACAAACACTGTTTAGGCAATTTAGCAGGCATAAGTACGATATTTTACCAATCTTTTGTGGCAACAGTTTCATCTAACAACTTAGCATTGTGTAAATTGATATCAATATTCCACAATCGACATAATAAAGTTTAGATTTCGTTCAGTGATTGTTCAAAATAAGCTCGAAGCAAAATTCCGGATCCCAAAACCTTTCAGATTTTCAACACGGTTTACGATACGACAGACGGCCTACGTCGTGGCTGCTTGCCCGCAGGCTAGCAGAAGCACTGCGTAACGCAAAACAGCTTCTACATGCTGTAACAAAAGGTGGATTCCTGAAACGTGTGGCATGTGGATATGGGAATGAATAAAGGAAAGAAACCACTTGATAGACCTAATTATATGTGGAAGAGTAATACGTTTCTTGGGAATAGACTGGAGTGTACTGGGTCAGGTGGAAGTCAGTGCCAGTATAAGCAGACATTTTAGGTGGAAGTCAGTGCCAGAATAAGCAGACATTTTAGTAAATATCCTGTTCCATACAGCGCAACGAATCTCTCTACTAGACAAGAAACTGTCGGCTTCTGAAGACGGACTGTGCTCCTTGGAGTGAATTCAGAAACGAATGATGGAATGTATTTTCTGTGGCTGATGTCGGAGTGAGTTCAACTGGCTCTTTCTTTTGTCGTGTCGAGTTTTTAGGCGCGTTCGCATAATTGCGGACAGCGATTATTAGCTTCGTTATGTCTGTCCGTCTGCATGCGGCAGTTCAGCACCCACCGGACGGATTTTCGTGAAATTTCATATTTGAGTATTTTTCGAAAATCTGTTGAGAAAATTCAAGTTTCATTAAAATCTGACATGAATAACGGCACTTTACATGAAGACCGATACACATTTTTAATCATATCTCGCGTATCTCGGTCAGATCTTCTCAGAATGAGAAATGTATCAGACTAAGTTGTAGAGAAAATCAAAACACACGTTTTGTGTTAATTAACATATTTTTCGCGAAAATCGTGCATTTTGTGAGAAAATGTGGATACCTACCATGTAATACTTATTGCTTTTACACTGCAACAATGGTTACGCGAACGCGCCTCAGTGTTACGTTATACGCACTTTGCCTATTTGTTGAGTTTATTTTATTGCCTTTCGTCGATATAAATGGAACACCGCAACGCCTGTAAGATGGCGAATGGATATTTAATATTCTGTAGCGTTTGAATTATTGTGAACATGGCAGAGTGATGTGGTGAGGTTATACTGGCGTATTGAACAGCACCACGCGATTGTTGCAGGCAGACCGTTGAGATAACAATGTACAGGGGGGGTCAGTCAAACAGACAGACAGACCGGCCGGACATATAGCGAGTAGGCCTACTGTTCAGCTAAAACATTGCTGCGATTTCACGGGAGGTGCCGCCATGTTTTCCGTTAGAATCTTCCCGTTTCTAACTTTGTATTCCAAATTAGCTCTTCGTTGCTTTTGTTCTCCTTTAACTCCTTTTTGCCTCGTGTCCTTTTAAATCCTTATCTTTATACTTCTATCCGTCCTTCTCTCATTTAAAAAATGCTATTTTCCCTTTTATCTCCTTTCCTTTTCCTTTCTTTCCTTTATCTCTTCATTCTTCTTCCCTGAATATGATGTAAACTGGGTGTTCCGAAACTTGTTGCATAGTAGCTAGGTCGCAAGACGTCACATTCATGTCCACCCTTTAGAGATACTCAAATCTCATACAGAACGGAGAGTGTCAAAATTAATTCGTTGTTTATTCATGAAACAGCTGCACTTTAGCGGTTCGTAATTAATTGTTTGCTGTCTGTTGTTACAGCGTGTATATTAAACTGCGCGACTGATGTGATGGGCGGAATTGATAAGATGATATTAACAAATTTAGCATAAGTGAGAAAGAAGAGGAAGTGATGAAAAAGGCGAGGAGGAAAGGTAAGTCCAGCAAATGGCATACTTAAGAGGAAAAAAGAAAGTAAACGAAGGGCGAGAAATGTAGTAGTGCGAGAGACTAAGAGGAAGTGTTAATAGAAAGCGAAGATTTAGCAGGAAGAGAAAAAGGGAAGAATAATAGAAGTGTTTGATACAATGACGCTATTAATTTTACAGATAGGGCAGAAAGAAATCAGCAGTCAGTGGAGTACGACGTAGTGTGAACACAACGAAGGCCGTGAAACGTCCTGTACTGGGCGGACTGAATTGAAACATGGGGCAATTTTGGGGTGATAATGGCACGAGGAAATCGAAGTACTCGGGGGAAAACATTGTCCAGTGCATCTAGTCCACCTTAAGTCCTAATGGACTGGTCTGGCATCGAATCCGGACTTCGTGGCGAAAGGCTGGCGAGTAAGTTGTAACACGTGGCGCGACCGGACGACGCAATATATATAGGAAAGAAGGGAGGAAGAAGAATGTAAACGAAAGGAGAAAGGGAGAAAGAAAGAGGATGTAGAAGAGAGTGTAGTAAGATAATATCCACGTTAATGGAGCGAACAAGAATAGAGTGAAGTTAAAGCACTTATGGAATGAAGCGAACAGAAAATAGAGCTCCGGTCCAATCACTGCCATTATGATTACTAGCGACGTTTTAGTGGACATAAAATCGCGCAAAGAGATTGTTGCGCTGTACTGTTTGCAGGAAGATTAACGGACATTTTTATTCCCTATTTGCCGACGGCATAGCATAACCGAGGCATTTATTAATTTCCCTTAAAAACGAGCAATAAATAAATAAATAGATAAATAAATAAATAAATAAATAAATAAATCAGCGGTTAGTCTCCACTTTCTCACCACAGAGGTCCGGGTTCAGTCTCAGTCCGATCCATGTGGGATTTGTGGTGGTCAAAGTGGCATTGGGATGTTGTCTTTCTGAGTGCTGTTTTACTACACCAGTGCTCCTGCTCATTCATTCAGCTGTCAGAGCATCTTCGACTCACTCAGTGTGGGTTGTTATCGGTTACTGCTGCTTCTTATAGCTGGAGTTGTGGTATTTTTGGTTATAACTGACCGCGATCGATTGCTGTCGGTTGTTAACTTTCACTGTTCGTTATCAATAATTATCGACGCGGGTGTGAGTTACAGTTAGGCAGATGGCATTCATACAGCAGCGACAAGAACTAATGGCTTCGTTATATTTTTCTGTCTGTCTGTCTACCCATGTCTCCGTCTCTACTCTTGGAACGACTGTATTGCTAGTGCATGGTTTTTTGTGTTATATCGGGAAATTTAGTAAAATCTGTGGTCCTGCTTGAAGTTTGGTTAAAACAGGACAAAACTAAGAGGCGCTGTAGAAGGTGACGTAAGAGGGGAGGTACGAAATAATGTCTGATTTTTCTCAGAAACTATAAATACAGCTAAAACTAAAGTTACAAATATCACGGGTACGTCCTTTACAATGTTCGGATTATTTCCACAAAGTCCCCTTCACTTACAACACACTTTTTCCGTCTTTGGTGAGACGCTGTACGCCGGTCGGGTAAAACCCTCATCTGAAGCGTCGGAGTTCATCACACACGCTGTGTCTCACCTTGTCGTCATCCGCAAAACGGCGTCTTCGGAGTGCGTTCTTCAGGGGGCCAAAATGGTGGCAGTCGGAGGGTGCAAAATGGAGACTAGGGAGAACATTCTACCCCGCGGTCTGGCGTTATCATGCAGGATCAGGCCTTGATTCATCTTTCTGTTTGGTCGAACTCTTACAGTTCGTTGTTATTAACTCCTGTAATGTCCGCACATGTCGCTGTGCAGTGACTGTGGCACCTCTGTTCAAGAATTACATAAACAGGACTCCTGCACTGTCTCACAAGACGCCAGCCATCGCTTTAATCGCACAAGGCCGCACTTTTGAATTTGGAACGCAATTCGTTTTCAGAACTGGTACATATAATTTGCACAGTTCTGTTTTTGCTAATTGTAATTCTCAGTAAACTGAGTGACCCCTGTTTGTATAAGTCTGTGTGATTAGCTGTGATTAGTGTGTCTAATTGCAATTGACGTCGACGTGGCTAAGATATGAACGCGGACTTGCTCAGTTTGGCTGGAGTTCTCGTATGTATTAAAGATTGTGTTGTCCAGGAAGACAGAATTATAATGAATATGGGGAAATGTTATCAGGTGAAGCGGTCAGGTTTTGACATGCACATTCGACTGGACCCAAATCATCCCGGACATGTACAGCAAATTCTTAAAAAAAAAAAACAAAAAAACACAACAACAAATAATAGAAGAACCGTCCGGGGTTTGAATCCTGTCAGGGGCGAACGATTTTTCTCTTCTCTAAAATCCCAACCGGCACTGGGACACACTCGATGGGTACCGGCGTATTTCACAGGAGTAAAGCGGCTGGCGCGTGATGTTGACTGCTGACCGTCTGGTGCCGACGTTAAGAATGAGTGCAGCTGTACCTCCGCTCCCACCATATTCCTTCATGACGTCACAAAAACAACTTTACGTAGCCCTGAAAACAGTAATGACACTACACAACATTCACATTGGTGGAGAAGAGTTGTGAGCGCAGCGTTCCGAACGCGGCACCATTACGCCGTGTACGTATATTGCATGTAATGCTGGCCTCACATCAGCATGCAGATCTTCCTAATCGTGTCTTTCTTTCTTTCAGGGTTTCCCATCACAATCCTATACGAAATCCGTTTCCCTTGGAAGAAAAATGAATTTTTGGTACACTCTGTAGGACCGGGTCAGACTGTTGTTGCGTGCAATTCCAACCACATTATTGGACTTTACACGTATTGTGCCTTTAAATGGCTGCTCGTGGTCCGACCACGCTGCAAGTCCAAGTACCATGACATCGTGCTGCGATGTGTTGGCCCCTGCCATCTAGCGGTAGGAATGTTTTGTGGCCACCAGCGCAGGCAGCAGGAAGTCATGCGCTGAGGAAAGGAAGTTCGTAGGGCTGCCTGCCCTGACTGCGTCTGAAGTATCAGTGTCCGCACAAACAGTGCAATGTAAAACAATAATATCCATTTATTACTGCAAAATGTTGAAGGCTTAACACTCACAATTTTATGTGTGTCATCGCTTCGTCCACTGTCAGTTTCGTTTGGTGCTGGCTGTAGTCAATACTGGGCAGAACTGAAAAACCAGTTACCGTTCGTGTACCAACAGTGACCGCCTCTGTGGTCTAGTGGTCAGAGTTTCTGGCTACAGATACAGAGGTCCCAGGTTCGATCCCCGGCGCTACCAGATTTTCTGAGTAGTAGTGGGTCTGGAACGGGGTCCACTCAGCCT
>Ga0123352_10007172_pt1 | contig 17145 bp, 15 predicted proteins | sample TergutLab28metaG_FD_89700 | JGI IMG/M metagenome (GOLD analysis project Ga0123352, IMG submission 89700) | Labiotermes labralis P1 segment gut microbial communities from Petit-Saut dam, French Guiana - Lab288 P1 | ecosystem: Host-associated > Arthropoda: Insects > Digestive system > Gut ... | reverse complement strand
TGTACTGCCACTGTTGATATACTGGCATATTGGATATATTTTTCATTCCATACATTGTGATGCATTACAACACTTGTTAACACCAACAAGTGCACAATTCTACGGTCTATGTATTCTTTCTATCACATGTAGGATCTAACAGAAAGAATACACAGTTTGTAGAATTGTGCATTACTTAATTTCTTAAAAATATTTTCCCTTCTGTGTATAGCTTACTGAAGGGGTTTTTTTTACTGAAATTTTGCATGCAATTCTTACATTGAGATCTTCAATCTTCTGGGATGTTACACATCGTGTATTGCTAGTTAGCTACCGATGTTTTGGGACAATCTTCTAGTCCTATCTTCAAGGGTCATGCAGGACAGTGGTGGTATGAATTACCATTCCACGCTCTGTGAAATGCCTAAAAATTGCAAATCTCACTTCAAAGCAGATTACATTTTTGTAGCAAAGCCAGTTCTTTTCGTGGTGGTAAACCAACACTGTAGTAAATAATGGAATGTTGGGCTATTAAACGCATGAAGCAGATAATCGTCTGAAGTGCTTAAAATCTGCAGGAGCTTCGTATCCTGTGTTGTTGTGAAAGTGTGTCTTATCACACTTTCTGCCAAGAACGTTCCCTTTTGTTGGGGGATATAAATAATGAAGCCATTTAATTGCTTGAAATAGTGGGGCATACTGCTGACAGCAGGTACTGAGGATGCAGGTGAAACACAACCCATATCATTAGGGTATAAATTGGAACTACACGGTAATGCAGGTTAAGAAGGCGATGTTTCAGAATATGGGAAGTGTGTGTAATACCAACCCATAGAAACAAAGAAAAAAACTTTGATAGCGAACAGTTTGTTAAATGAATGTTACATACCCCTGCATTCATAATGTTGAAGTTGAAGGCTGCAGGTTTATCCCAGAGTTAGTTATTACCTACAATGTTACATGTGGCACATCTGTGGAATCTGTGGACTGCAGTGTTATGATCTTGATAGAATATGTGCTGTGCTTAAAGTTAAAAAAAAAAAGGAGCAGATAGCTTCCCAGTGGAGCAGGGTACTTGAAAAGTTAACATTCAACCATCTAGTCAAAATTCCCAGTTTTAATGGAAAATGAACACATGAATTGAAAATTGCCTTCCACTGAGAGCAATTGGGACACTACTTTTTTTCTAATAATTTGTCAGCCATGTGGAAATATTGTTATTGTAGAAGCAGCAAATTTGTACTTTATTTAGTGATAAAATTATTTTGATTAGGTTACAGTTTCTTTTTATTACACCTCAGACTTGTTATGTCAATCAGTGACGATTATTGTTCCTTGTATATGTAGGTAGCTTGCATGGAGGAAAGTGAGATAGCAGCACAAACTGTAGTTCGAAACTTGAAGAAAAAGTACACTTGAGAGTCACAGATGTAGATGTAGATAGGAAGGTGTCATTGGAATTAATTTGCAGAACTAGGATATATGTATAAGAATGTGGACAGCTTTCAACTGGCATGTGATAGTATTGAGGTTGCTTTTGTGAAAGACTTAAGAAATCTTTGGTTTTTGTAGTAGGAAATTTACTGGCAGACTGAGTAATTAGTAGCTTTTACTCAATGGATTGTGTACAAAATGAAGATAAAATTGAATGTTCTGACTACAGAAAAGACCAGGTTCTCTCTTGTAATAACGTGCTTGAATTTAAGGATAACTCCGAAATTTTCTAATGCAAGATATGTCAAAGTTTTTGAAGCTGAAAAGTATTAGGTGAAGAAATTATTTTCGAATGGGAATTTTGTGTGAAAGGTTTTTAAAATGTGGCGCCAATTTACTGTCATCACGCATCAGTGCTATCTATTGATATAATAACTTTCCATGGCATATGTATATTAGCGGTTCTTATCGGTGATAGTTTATATTGTGACAGAATTTTGTTTCGTGGGTTTTATGTTGGCGGTTGGTCTGCCTGAGTAGATGGTGTTATTACTTTAGGGCGAGTTTCCCCAAAAGACAATACCGTATGTTATAATTGAATGTACATAAGCAAAGTAGACTGTTCTTAAGTTTTCAAAAGTCTAATTACATAACATGCTGAGTTTAGTTTAGAACTTAACTGTTCAATATGTAAGTTCCAGGATAGTGTGTTATCCAAGGTAAGTCCCAGAAATCTTGTACTTAACATATTCGTAATAGGGTTACCTTTATAACTGAGTTGTATCTCTATGAGAAGCTTTGATTTTGTAAAGAAATGCATATAGTATGTTTTATTGAAGTTTAATACTAGTAAATTTGTTTGGAACCAATTGCTTGTTTTCTCAATTACTGTATTAATTTCCTCCTTAAAAGCTGAAATTTTAGAATGGGTAATAATTATACTAGTGTCATCTGCAAATATAGTAGGTTTAGATATATGCGTATCATTATGCCTGGCAAATCATTAATATAGAGAAGAAAGAACAAGGGGCTGACCATATAAGGTTCAACAAAAAACAAACTACTACTATATATTTTCTTGTGAGAAATTATCAAACTACATTCTCTGAACTGTACACTTTTTCTTAATTATTTATTTAGATTATATTGACCTCAACATGTTTGGAACAAATAATTTTTCATCATTAGGAGGTCTGCGTGTACATTGTGCATTTGGAAAATGTACATAGGCCTACTGCAATTGAGTACATTTTTCCACTGTTGTTACTGTGACATAAACCATAACCCACAGGTTAATTACTGCTATCACAAGAACCTCCAACCTGTCCCTATCATGAACCAGATCAATTTGTCAATACCCCCCACCCAATTTGATGAAAATCCATTTTTAATATCATCCCACCATCGATGCATGAGTCTTCCCACCAAGATACTGCATTCACCTCTCCTCTTCCCCATATGTTCTGATGCCTCGCGTATCTCGTTCTTGATTTGATGACCCAAATATTTTGTGAGTACAGATCATAAAATGTCTCATTTTGTCATCTTCCCCATTCCCACATTACCAAGTCCATCCTACGCCCAAATATCTTACTTAGCACCCCATTGCCACATACCCTCGGCCTATGTTCCTACCTCACTGTGGGAGACCAAGTTTCACACCCATGCAAAGGAAAAGGCAAAATTATAATTCTGTATATCTTGAGCTTTATATTTTTGGACACCAACCTGTAAGACGAGATTCTTCACTGAATAATAGGAAGCATTCCTTGACTTCAGTTTGCACCTAATTTTCTTCATGAAAAGAATTTTGATTCTTTAGAGATGTTCCCAAATATTTGAAGTTTTCCACCCTTTCAGTGGACCCATTTATGTATAGGTGTTGTGATTTTGTACCGCATGCTGGTCTCAAGACTTGACTATGTACTTAGTTTTCTTATAATTTAGTTCTAAATCATTCTCATTACTAAAGAGAACTGAAGCTTCTGTGTTTTCCTTTATAGAATGTATGCTTGCACCCAATTCACTAAGATCCTTGTAAAATAGAAGGTGATGTGTAGCAATTAATTTTAAGCCCTCATGGTCTGCCTAAACCCTCCTAATGGCACATTCTAAAGCAAAGGTGAAAAGCAATGGCAATAACACATCTTGTTTGAAACGATTCTTACAGGAAACATATATACATATTTTTGTGTGCCTAGACTCTGCTATAGGTTTCATTTAGACATTTTTATTAGCCTTACCATTTAATGAGGATACCAAACTCAATTAGAATATTGTACAAAAACTATCCCCCTAAGTGAGTCATAGGCTTCCATCAATTCTATGCACTGCTTCATTGTATCCCCCCCACCCATCAACTATTTGACAAATCCAAAATATATGATCAGTAATTGACCCATTTCGTCAAAATCCACACTGAGGATCCCCAATAATTTCCTTTTGCACAGGCAGCAGTAAAAATACACTTTTACATATTTACAGCTTGCCTGAACAAACCCTTGGCAAAATAATGTCTAACCCTGATACAGCACCACCCACAAATTCTGCCTTATGCTTTGCCAGCAGTTCTGTTTGCTGTGTTTCCAAGTTTAATGTACCATTTTGCATTGCTTAAATCATTCCAAAGGATCCGTTTAAATCCAAGTCATGCAGCGATATTGTGCAACATTCTGGTTTTTTGTCATCCATCACGAAATATTGTCACCCCTTTTTGGCTGTCTGCCACTGATTATTAAATATATTTGCAGTTACCCTCCACATCTTAAGGCTGTACTCTCCATCTGCAGCCTAATGAAGTGCTGTGTCATGGTGCTGTGATAATTTTTTATGGTTTTCAGAAGCTTAATTGAAATTCAGTAGGAATCGTGGAAACGGTGTTGGGATTTCTAATGTTACATGTGGGATGCAGCTTAATTTGTAATGTGACTCAACATCAACTGGGGGAACCTTCAGCCCATGACTGTGACATGTTCTTTTGAACTGCCGGCATTTTCTATTGTGTCTTGAAATTGACGGCTGCAGGTTTGTCCCAGAGTTAGGTATTACCAACCCTGTTACATGGGGCACATCTGTGGACTGCAATGTTATGATCATCTTGGCAGAATATGTGCTGTGCTGACAGTTCAAGAAAAGGCAGTGGACAGTTACCCAGTGGAGCAGGGTTCTTGAAAAGCTGACATTCACCCATCTAGTCAAGAAATTCCCAGTTTTAATGGAAAATGAACACATGAATTGAAAATTGCCTGCCACTGAGGGCAATTGAAACATTACCTTTTTCTTTAATATTTTATAAGCCATGTGTCCCACAAGTGCAAATATTACTGTTGTAGAAACAGCAAATTTTCATTTTATTTGGTGATAAAATTATTTTGGTTAGGTAACATTTTTTGTTTTTTGCACCCGAGTCTTGCTGTGCCAGTTGCTGACGAATTTTGTTCCTTGTATACATAGGTGGCTTGCATGGAGGATAGTGAGAGAGCAGCACAAACTGTAGTCGAAACTTGAAGAAAAAGTACACTTGAGAGTCACAGACCTAGATGTAGAAAGGAGGGTGTCATTGTAATGAATTCACAGAACTAGGATAATTGTATAAGAATGTGGACAGCTTTCAACTGGCATGTGATAGTATTGGGGTTGCTTTTGTGAAAGAGGTAAGAAATCTTTGGTTTTTATACTAGGAAATTTACTGGCAGACTGAGTAATTAGTAGCATTTACTCCATGGATTCTGTACAAATGAAGATAAAAGACAAGATTCCCTTTTGTAATAAGGCATTTGAATTTAAAGATAACCCCGAAATTTTCTAATGTAAGATATATCAAAGTTTTTGAACCTGAAAAGTATTAGATGAAGAAATTAATTTGGAATGGGATTTGATAGTGAAATGGTTTTAAAATGTGGCGCCAATTTACTGTCATCTCCCATCAGCGCTATCTATCGATATAATATCTTTCCTTGGCATATGTATTGTAGCGGTTCTTATCCGCGATAAAACATACTGTGACAGGCGTTTTGTTTTGTGTGTTTTATGTCGGTTATTCAGCATGAGTAGATGGTGTGTGGTCAGAACCTCTTGTGATACGAAACTTGTAGGTTATAGTTTCGGTTACACCGCTTTTCTTTTCCCAACAACGTAACGAAGAAGGTGGCGTCGGGTTCCATCGGAAATTCCGCAGCTGAAGTCATTTGACTTTATACAGCTTACGACAGGTAAAACGTCCTTAAGTTAAAGCGTCGAAATTGATTCAGAAGCGTGGAAATTGATAAGAATGACTTTGGCAATAGTGTGTATGGACTGATCAATTTCCGGCTTATTTTAATTAGAAATTATATTTTTTCTAGTTTTGATAGATTTGCATTTTTTTTCGGAAATAGCACAGCCATTTTCTCCATTCAAAAGGAGCAGTGGGAAGGTAGCACAGCCATTTTCCCTTATTCAGAGGCCATGTAGTGACCATGCGTGGTAATTTGGTAAATCTTATATTGTCATCTTTTTACACGTTCAGCCAAATATAAGTTAACTTACATTGATTAAACCCAGGCAGTACCTGTGATTGAATTCTTATCGTGCAGACGTTCATAGCGACCAAACCAACATGATAGAGGTGGCGACGTTTTTCTTTGTAGGTGTACAAAAGCTGGCATGATGTAAGTGCATTTATTTACGTGATGAGTATGTGAAGTAATTTAATGTAGATAGCAGCGTGTTGCATTAAACCTAAATGTTTTTATATTCTTTCAACGCGTTATATACCGGAACTCTTCATTCTGTCTGGACGAGCTAAGTTGAAAATTGTTGAAGCACAATAGCCTAATCCACTTAATGAATTGACAGAAATAATATTTCTGTAGGCACATTTAAACACCAAGGTTCCATGATACTTGAAGTTAGTAACAGTACATAAGGGAAGAAATTTCGTTTCGAATTTAAGTACTTATCTTTTAGATTGGTTGGTGTAGTGACTAGGTTATGAGGTAAACAAATCTGGGTTTAAGACGAGGAAGAGAAGCAGATATTAAGCTTCTCGAAGACATCGAGACCAGATATGGGGCTCAACAAGCCCCCTATTCAGTGGGTAATGGGGCCCCTTTGCAGGTGAACGCAGCTGGGACATGATGTTAACCGCTCGCCTCCATTTAGGCTCTTGGTTAAGAGTGGAACTTTACCTTTGGTTCCTCTGTATGCCTTCACGATATTGACAAGGATTTCACCTGACTCCTCCCAGCTGCATGTACTGTGTCTGGTGGTAGTATTTAATTTGACTCTCATTAGGCTTTCATCTCTGTTTTATTGGTAGTTTACGGATGTTGTATTGGACATACGAACTTTACAAAATATCTCTCTCTCTCTCTCTCTCTCTCTCTCTTTTTTTTTTGAGAGAGAGAGAGAAAATTATTTCCAGCAGATGTAGCTGTGTCATAATGCAGGTCAGAGATCTCATTTTATTGTTTGAATATTTTGTGAACCCTCATGAGCCATACTTCTGTACAAAAAAAAAAAATTGGGAGATATATTGACAATTTTTGACATTAGCATTAAATGTTCATTTTTGGGATAATAAATTTTTGTGATGTTGCACATTGAAACCTCTGTGTGATACAAACAGTGGTTGTTGCTTTGAGGACTGGTGTAGTGACTGTTTATAGGCATCAAATGTAGCATTATTGATCTGGCTGTTTGTATTAGACCCACTTATTTCCCTTACTAGCACAAGTTGTTAGAATTTTGACTCCTAGAACTAGACCTTTAACTGTTAGGAAATGAAGGTGTGCAGAGGATTCAGCTGCAAGGTGTGCAGAGTTTAGTAACTATATTGTTACAAATGTACCGGACTTTGAATGTAATATTGTTTGTAGTTGAGTGATGTTAAATAAACATAAAATTAGTGACAGGTGATTGTGGTCAACCTGTTACAAAGTTGGCATATGTTAAGTGTGCTAATTGTCAGACATATGTTGGACATAATACAGTGATGTCATACTGTGTTGTGGCAAGGTTATTACATGTCTACACATTTAGTGTTTTAAAATGTTCTGTACAAACTGAAATTGCAAAAGGCAGTGCTCTACATGTATGGATACACAGAGGGAGAGTTATATAACCGAAGCCTAACATTTGAGCTAATTCTGTTCACTGATTATATTCGCTGATTCACCTGCTTATTATTTGCCTATTTTAACCAACAAAATGCTCTAAATAAATACAGTAGAATAGATCATAAAACACACCATGTTAGGTACAATTTCCTGTGTGTTTTGATTTGAAGGTGCCATCCACAGGGAGTTTATTAGAAACAAAGGATTGTATTTTCTGTTATACATTCTCAATTGTTTACACTCTCTGGATTTTGTATATAAAACATCTATGACAATCCATCTATTTATCTTTTGCAAGAAGAAACAGATAGCCAGTGAACGATGAGTAGAGTGTGTCTTTCAAAACCAAGGTAAATGGCTATATGTAGAAACATCCATTAATATGAAATTGGGTAACATGAGTGACATCCTATATGATGAGTGTAACAAAAAATTAGATAACCCACATAATCTAAACACCAAACACAAAAAACAGATATACAAACAAATAAGTTGTACACATGCATGAAAGATGTGAGAAAAATGTATAAACTAAGTTACTTGAATTAGGATTTAATTATGTATAATCCAATAAAACAATATATACAGGACTTGATCATTGATACAGTGACTGCTGTCACATATCTTGACTTTACGATACATATCCCTTTGTTACATAAAATATCACAAATTAAAAATCAGACACAACAAACATTTTACAAAAAAGACTATTAAATATAATGAAACAAATTCATAGAAAGCTAATGAAAAATAATAACAACAACAAAAGCAGATATCATTACACTGTATACCGTGACAGGAGATACATAAATTGCTTCAGCTTGATGAGATTATGTTTCAACATATATTTTCAGAGATGTTTGTATACGCAATCCAGAAGATATAAACAACTGGGAGCATATAACAGAAGAGTGCTGTTACAGTATGGTGTTGGTGGTGGTGGTGTTACAGCAGTATGGGCTGTTCTTGTGAACATTTGTAATTCAGAATTTTAACATAATAGGACTTTTAATTCTTATGAAGAAAGTGAGAGTGGCTACTACCTGAAATACACGTTGCGCACGCACCGTCTTAGTTTTTAATAAACTCTTTGAAGATGACATGTTGGTGCTGAAACAGTATTTGGTATGTAATATGAAATGTGGTTTGTGATTAGTTTTATTGCTTTTTGATTGGTCCATTTTGTTGATTAAAATATGGATTGGAAGAAAATGCATGGAATGAATAACATAAAAAAGGGCTTGTAAGACTGGGGAGTGCTTTTTGCCATTTATAAGCTGGTTGTTTGAGGACAGAATGATGGGAATAATGTTTGTACTGAAGACAGTGGAACTGGGAGGAGAAGGATACATAATGTGGAGTTTAATAATTTGTACTGCTTGTCAGGTAGTAGGGAATCAAAGAACAGTGACAAAATGGGTGAGGAATGTGGCATGCATGGGAATGAAGGTAATCTTGAATAGATTATTGATTGGAAAATGGGGAGGAAGAGCCCATTCAGAAGGTGTATGTAAATATAGGTGGATCATATTGCAGTGGGTTTAATGGAACTGTATGAGCATGGATTTTGACTATTCATGCTTCGAGAGAGTGTTGAGTGACATTCTCATGAACTTTATAATTAACCGTACTTGCCACAAAATTGTGGGGAATATCTTGATAAGCTGAGCCACAATTGGCATCTCAGGAAATACTGTATACTAGATGTGTAGAGTTTTATGGTCAGTAGTGTACTGTTTTTAAGTGATGTGCATTTTTTTTTAGCTTCACATATTTAAATTATTGCCTGAAATTGTGCAGTGTTGCCAATCACAATCAGAAGTAATCTGATGGTTAGCAAGGGATGCTGTTTCTAGTGTCACTTCAGTACACACATTAGGTCGTTCCTTATGTCAGTGACTTCTGTTTTGCTTTCTGTTTTTTTACAGTAAATTGTCAAAGCAAATGCCTTTTTTTATTTATATTGCTGCTGTGCTGTTGTTTTATTATTGTAAATAGTACTTAATGATACTTCTTCTTATGATTCTTCTAAACATTTGAATGTGTCATGGTAGCTTCATCATTCTAATGATTACTCATTTAAGTAGTTTATGTTTTTCCTCCATACTTTAGAGTTTGCAGATTTTACTTCCATTATTATAGACGTTGGGGAACTGATTTTCTCTGGTGAAACAGTTGAAGTGACAGTATGTGAAAATTCACAGTTAATTTTCCCCTTGTCTTGTTAGAAATAAAAATAGAACTTTCCATAAAGTGTGATATGTTGAAAGGACACTTACAGTAAATATGATATGTTTTGGGACAAGTTCAAATATTACCTGTCTTATGCAACCTGTCAGAGTTTTTGAATCCGTATCACAAAAATTCATGTAGACCTCATTTGTAAGAACACAATCATGAGTGATGAACACATTGTTAGTTCACAAAGCAGTATGCAGTACCTTCCAACAAAGCTGCCAATAATTATATTATGGACAGTTGAAGAACAATTGCCTCCTGTAAGAATACTCATGGTGGGTGCTGTGTGGCTGTGTGCAGACAGAAGAATTGTATTGTTTATTCTGGGGATTTTTATGGCTCAAATTATAAAAGATTTTTTTGGGATCTTCTGCTAACTTTCATTTTCTGTGATGTCAGATTTTGAGGCTGATTTCTTATATCTATTGTTGAATGTACTTTGTAGTTTTAGTTGCATTTCACATGATCATTTCTTGCATTCTGGTAATGATTGGTTATGTAAGAGAAGTAAGACATATGTACCAGTTTGGTGTGCCTACTTGAGAGGATTTTGAAATTTATTATTGTGTAAAAACTGTAGCAGATATGCATTGGGTTTCTTTGGCCCCTGATAGGAACGTGTGGAAAGCTCCTCTGAACATGGTAATGTCTCTTCATGTTGTGTAAGTGGCAGGTAAGCATGTGGCTAATGGAGCAACAATTACTGTAAAGAAAGATTTCTGTGACTTTGAAAGTTGCAGTGAAGTAAATCTATAAGATGGATTTATCATTTTGATGGTGAGTAAAATGGTTCAAATAGATCCCTTATTCATGAAATGAGAGGGCTTAGCTGTGATTAGTGTGGCGGTTTTACAGAACCACATGGATTTAATGAAAGGCAAACTTGGTTCCTCCAACAAGACTTGTGTAACATCTACTCTTGATGGAAACTCTGTGGCCAGTATAAAAGCTGAAATGGTCTCCCATGTAACAGAGGAAGAGGAACAAGAACAAACGAAAATTCCAGCAATAAAGATGGAACCAAATGAAAGTTGTGTACCTGTGGTGAGTGTTACACAAATTTCTTATAGGATATATCGAGAATTGCCAGCCCATATATCATAGTGTCCTTGTAAAACAAAAAATTTTTTTGACTCTAGAGAGTGCATTTTGAGCAGTTTTTAAGAAAAAATCTTTATCTTGTTATACACTGTATGTGAAGTACCCTTGAAATGGTATGTTTCATCCACCAATAAGTCCAGAATTCCTTTCATTTTTATGTGTTTGAAATGTAAAAATGAAGGAGTAACATGTTTTGAAGAACTGTGTGAAAGAAGATATCAGGAGAATATCTGACATGTGGAGGGAGTTAATGACAGAAAGATACAGAAAATTATATAAGGAGGTTCGTTATTGGAACACTTCATGATGTTAATGTAATTGGATCAATGATGATGAAATAAATGGATCATATATTGTGCATGTCACTAGTAAGAAATGAATAGGAAGGTTCCTTTATAAGGCCAGAAAGGATGTAACCTCTTGAGAGGTATGTATATAACCATTACAATGACTGTACTTGGATTAAGTTGTGTGAGGTGTTAAAGTTATACATTTGATAGATAGGATAGATTTAAGATTAGTAGTTTTAGTTTTGGGTGGAATGGTGATTGTAACAGATTTGAATAGCAGCTAAGAGGGATAGAGAGAGTGACAGAGAGATACAGAGAGAAGTCCATTAGGATGTGAAGAAATTATGCTAGTAGTGATACAGGATCTGCCTTACACAGCTGAGCCAATATAAACGAAGTATTTAAAATTTTTACTGCTGATGCGTTTAGGGAGTAGTGGAATTTAGCAATTAGCCAGTTGAGAGAGTAAGAATATTTAAGGCGGGATGGATTTGAAAATCTTCGAGTTTGAAATCTTAACCAAAGAAAGTAGTCTGCCTTATACCCAGGATGTGATAAGTCGTGTTTAAATTACACTGAAGATAATGGTGCATAGATTTTCAATGGCACCTCCATACACACCAACATCTGTAAACTTAATAGTCTGGTGATATGATACAAATAATATTATTTTATGGTGTACAGTTATTTATGAAAGTACTGTTTTGCTACTTAGAACAATATGATTGCCTGAGATTAGGACATGCATACTGACTGGGTTGGGTTATATGTACATGGGTAGGCGGTCGATGTGCAATGAAATTGTCCCAATATGTGCCATGGAGGCAGACTGGTTGAGTGGAAGTATAGCTCCACTGGTACCTAAACTTGGCTGTAGATGGATGTGGGTGGTCAGACTGTGTGCCCTGTCCACTTTACAGCCAAAGAAATAGGTCTACTGTTCATAGAGTTTGAGGGTGGGTGGGCATAGGAGCTGGCCTGAATATTTTGAGGAAAAGATTGTTCTCTTGCTCCATCCAAGATTTAAACCCCAGATCTTCGAGCATATATCCTAGTTATTATACTGACCATGCTACCCCTAAGTGATTTTAAGGTAATACAAAATCCATATTAATAAACTGAGTGGGGAGTTTGGGATTTGATGCGTTTGATTCATGACATATATTCCTGGAAGGCTTCCCTAAACATGGTGATTTCCTTGAAGTATGTAAAAGGGAATTTCTTGTGGTGAATCATGTCTAACAGCTTTTCATTGTGCTAATGAAGTGACTGGTTTTAAAGGTTATGATGTCACTGATGTGGCAAAGAAAGAGTTTCAAGAGGCAATGGCTTATCAAGTAATGACGAATGCAACTTAAGTTTATGTCTTTTTGTGGATTGTTGTTCAGATTTAACAAATATTGTGAATTAATGGCTTCTCTGGTAATCAGTATTAATGAAACAGTTGGACTGTGGAGAATGGATTTTGAGCAGTCCTTATAGTAAGATCTACAGCAGTTAGTATTTTATGTCACATTGCTTCTGAAGTACCGCTGTCACTTTGTTGCTAGTCTGTTTTAAGGTATGTTTAATCCTGACAAAATGTGAGAAGATCGATGATGTTAGAAGAAAAGTAGGATAGATACTTGCCATACTTGCTATCTTTCTGTTCAGAATGTTACATTTACTCATCTGTAAAACTGACAATGTTCCTGTCATTTTGTGTGGGTGTGAATTTCGGTGTCTTGAGTCTTAGGAAGAAGAGAGATTGAGGGTTTGTGAGAGCAGGGTGGTGAGGAGAATATTTGATGTGAGAGGGAGGAAGGAATAGAGGGATGCAGAAGAATCTGTATTGAGCTTCATGTCTGTTACTCTTCACCAGATATTATGAATATAATCATTGCAACTAAGATAATACATATGTGCCATGTAGCATGCGTACGTTAAAGAGAAGGGAAATACAAAGTGTGCTTAGAAAACCTGAACAGGAAGAACCACTTGTGAGGACAATTTAAAATTCGGTGTTTGAAAGAAATAGGGTGTGAGGATTGGATTGTTTTTGTTAGGCTTATGATAAGAGCAAGTGGAGTGTTCTTCTGTACATCATTCATCTCCAGCAAAGTAAACAGACAGCTTTGTTGGAATATTGATTCGGTGAATAATGTGTTCCCATTTTTATATGCATTGTTTTATAATTGTCGTCACCCCTTAGGTATTCTAAAATTCGAGGAATCTCTTGACTATTGGAGCACCTATAATCTGGTGAGGAAGAAATGTTTTCCATGGAGGTTGTTTGTTCATTGTGTTTTTAAATTGATTATTCAGAAAACACAAACAAACAACTGTTATCAGTTTTAATCAGTGTGAATTGCTTACAATAAATGTATCCTATTTATGTGATGAGAGAAGGCAAATGTTGTGTGGTGGTGTTACAGAACTGTGTGGGTTTTGTGGAAGGTGAAACCGGTTCCTGTAATGAGACAGATGTGGAGTGTGATGTTGATGGAACTGAAGAATTCAGTATCGAAACTGAAGAGTCCCTGCACATAAAGGAAGAAGTCACTATTAAAGTTGAAGATGCCATAGATATAAAAGTTGAAACTCCAGAGTTTATAACATTTCCAGCAATCAAGACTGAACAAGAGGTAGTAACCAATTTGAACAAATTTTTTTTTTTACTCTTATGTTCATGCATTTAATATCCTGCACTTTGAAAAAAGTTCAGTGTCCTGCTAACAGATCTAGTTTTAAGTGACCTGGTTACTAAGATATTTATCTGAGTGCTGAAAGTTTGTGAATGGATTGATATCTGAGTTTTACCACACCACTGTTTTCCATACTAAAGTCCTCCTGAAGAAGCTGTGAGACAGTATTTGGGAATTTTCTGCTTATGAGGTTAGCACATACCCCAGTGTATAACAGCGATGACCATTGAGTCCGTATATGAGATTGTCTTCAACCAGGCTTCACAGCTATGGGGTAAATTGCCTCTCTGTGGTCAGCACTTGGCTACAGATTCCTCCAGTGTTTCTTCTGTGAATGTTGCTGTAATTTTTCTGCCACGCAGCATGGAACCGAACCATCGGTACAGTGTTTCTCCAAGCCCATGCCATTTGCTGACATGTGTTATGCCATGTGAGATGCTATCAGAAGCTTCCTCAATATCTAGGAAAGCTCAAGTGTAACTTCCTTTTTTCCACTTCTTCCTGTATATGTGTAAACACCTGGTGCTTTGCTGTATATATGGGCTTCGTTAGTTTGTAGGCACATGTAGGGAACATTCCCCAATATTTCAACCCTGACGTTCCTGGTGTAGAATTTTTCATCATTTTTTCCATGAAGGACAGTAGACTAATGGTACAATATCCCTTTGCCTGAGTGTAGTTGACTTTTCCAGTTGCAGGTATAATCGTCATCTTGACCTGCCCCTGGCTCTGGGTTTATATATCTCGTTACTAGGCAGCTTTAATATGCACATACTTTTGATGTCATACAACAGATTTTGGCACACTTAGAATGTCCTGTTTAATTTTTTTCTATAATAAGAGTTTGGGATTTCAATTTGTACAGCCTCCAAAACACATGTGGACTCTGCATTTCAAGTGTCTGCAGCGATGAAAGCCACTTGCAGCTGTGAGTGAAGTTACAGACATACTGAAGGTATTTTCAAATCATGTGTGCTACAACACCCATTCAGTGCCTAAATTTCAGGATATTAACTCCCTTTATATAACTCTTCTGACACCTAGGTTTTTGAAATGGACTGAAGGCTTTTGGAAAATTTATGGACCCCAGCCATAGTGTGTACGTGTAATTCATCCGTTCACAAGAATCTGTGAAATCAACATGGAGCCTTTTATGGCGTGTGTTTATTAATTGCTGTGCTCAGAATATTCAGAGCATTTGCCTTTCATTAATTGTTGAATGAATTTTCCAGAATGCATTTCATATAGCACTTAACAATAAGTTTGACATAAATGTAAAAGCTGTTTTTTAAGAGATTGTACAAAAAATTGTCTTCTAATACACTGTTGTACTTAACACATTCCTTGAAATGTAATTAATTTTTTATTTAATAATTGTTCTTTCTCTGAGAATATATCCTAATGTTTAAACTTTGTGTTTTTACCAGGGCACTGACAATGAACAACTTAACGTTCGCAATGATGAAAGCAGCTATTCGTGTGATATACGTAGGAGTACACATACATATTCATGTGAATTGTGTAATAAGGCATTCAGACAAAAGGTAAATCTGTTAACACATCAGCGCATACATACGGGTGAGCGCCCTTATGCTTGTGATGTGTGTAATAAGACATTTAGGCAACAGGACAGTCTGACAAAACATCAACGCACACATAATGGTGAGCGCCCTTATACATGTGATGTGTGTAAAAAGGCCTTCAGTCAACAGGGTAACCTGATACAACATCAACGCATACATACTGGTGAGCGCCCTTATATTTGTGATGTGTGTAGTAAGGCATTCAGTCAAAAGTGCAGTCTGACAAATCATCAACACATACATACTGGTGAGCGCCCTTATACGTGTGATGTGTGCAATACGGCATTCAGTCGTAAGAGTGGTCTGATAACACATCAACGCATACATACTGGTGAGCGCCCTTATATGTGTGATGTGTGTAGTTGGGCATTCAGTCAACGGAAACACCTTGTAACACATCAACGCATACATAGTGGTTAGAAGTCTTATACCTGAGAAGTGTGTAATAAGGCATTCAGGCTGAATGCTCTTCTGGCAACATGTTTTCAATGTGCAGTGTTGAGTGTGTATATAACTGATTAGTATTGTTAGGCAGTCAGTGAACAAGGTTGTCTGATAAAATGTCAACTCATTCATTGTTGTGATTATGCATGATCCTGAAATGTGTGCAGTTGTGAAGGTGGGAATATGTGTGTGTGTATGCGTGCACGCATGCAAATTATTAGGAAGAAAATACATCAAGGGATATAGGAGAAATAGGTCAAGACATCTTTGAGACGTAGTGGGTGGAGAAGATTACATATAAAGACTTAGTAATATTTATTTACCTTCACTCTTTTGGGCTAAAAGATGTTAAGATGTATTATCTAATGATAGTATTATTAAACTCAAATAAAAGAGGCAATGTTGCCATTGAATTGGACATAATGAGCTCTGGTCAGTACTGACCATGTGAAGTTAACAGTTGAAAACAAACACAAAACTTTATTAGCTGCCAGTAAATATATTAGTATATAACAATTAGTAAATATTCATGTGATGTGGTGACTGTGCAGGTTAAAATTACACCATACAAATGGCCATTCAATCCTTTGGCAGTGGGGCAAAGACAAAATGTTAGGGGATGACATGGACAATTGAAAGGGCAAGGTTGAAGAAATTTAATAGCAGATTAATTTCAGGAAATACCTGCTACCATTCAGTGCAGAATCATTGTCCTTGAAATTACTGTGTCAAGATATACAGAAGTGTTTCTGTGCCTGCTCAGCCACAATGGGACGTACACACTGTCCACCACAAGTACATTTATATCAAATTGTGAACTGAGGGAGAAAACCAACAAGATGCAACAGTTACATGTTTATTTTCAACAATTTCTCAACATGTTTCGGGCATCATTATGCCCATCTTCAGGAGAACAAGACGTGTGTTACTGCATGTGGTGTGCTGCACTGTAACAAGCGGGGAAAGTTAGATATTCGCTTTAAAGTCTTTTTTGTGTGATATTGTGTAGTAAACCTAGATGGGAACTTGTGTGTGTGTGTGTGTGTGTGTGTGTGTGTGTGTATGCAAATGTCGTGTGCAAATGGGTGTGTCGTGGTGTTGGACTGTTACCAACCACATCCAGCAAACCAGGTATGTAGCAAACTTCACATTAAATCTCCACCCCCTATACCAACCTGCCCATCACTGGCATACTTCCCCCAGCGCACCTAATAACACCTGCACCACACACCCCTCCCATCAAACAGGCACAACGCATGCATCAGTACACCCGCTCCCGATACACCAGACCTGG
>Ga0123352_10007170_pt1 | contig 17149 bp, 11 predicted proteins | sample TergutLab28metaG_FD_89700 | JGI IMG/M metagenome (GOLD analysis project Ga0123352, IMG submission 89700) | Labiotermes labralis P1 segment gut microbial communities from Petit-Saut dam, French Guiana - Lab288 P1 | ecosystem: Host-associated > Arthropoda: Insects > Digestive system > Gut ... | reverse complement strand
TCTCCAGGAGGTGGGATGTGGGTATATGGACTGGACTGGGCTGGCCCAGGATAGAGATAGGTGGCGGACGCTTGTGAGTGCGGTAATGAACCTTCGGGTTCCGTGAAATGCGGGGAATTTCTTAACTAGCTGCTAACCAGTTAGCTTCTCAAGAAGGACTCTGCACCATGTAGTAAGTAAGTAAGTAAGGACTAGCTACTCTCACTCTACACCGTTTCCTATCAGATCCAACCAAACACAAATAGTGGGTTATTCCGACGTAATTCAGTAATGGACGTTCTGGTCCTCTACCTGTGGATGGCAGGTTCTAATCTTGCCGAATTTCCGGGTAATAGTTTTCATTAATATTTACAAGCGAATACAGGGGTTTTCTTTATCGTTGCAACGTGCATTTTGAAATCTACGCAGTTCACTCACCAACAAATGCACTATTTATTAACTTGTTTAAATGTTTTGAATTTACATTAAAACACACAATAATATCGCTCCTAGACGTTTCGGTCTTTAATGACCATCATCAGGGAGCTTTATCTGTACCTAACTAAAGTTATACTTATGTTAAAACACTCGGTAAAATTACGTCGTTATATAAATTGGGTGATGTGGCAGCATGTCATAGAGCGGCATGTGTGTTGTGTGTAGTGCAGAGTGAGAATGTAGGGCGGCATGTGTGTTGTGTGCAGTGCAGAGTGAGAGTGTAGAGCGGCTTGAGTGTTGTGTGCAGTGCAGAGTGAGACTGTAGGGCGGCATGTGTGTTGTGTGCAGTGCAGAATGAGAGTGTAGAGCGGCATGTGTGTTGTGTGTAGTGCAGAGTGAGACTGTAGGGCGGTATGTGTGTTGTGTGCAGTGCAGAATGAGAGTGTAGAGCGGCATGTGTGTTGTGTGCAGTGCAGAATGAGACTGAGGAGCGATATTATCGTGTATTTTAATGTAAATTTAAACCTTTTAACCAAGTTAATAAACAGTGCAATTGCTGGTGACTAAACTACATAGAATACCGAGGTATTGCTTTACAATATATCATGATATAATTGCCGTAAACTTACCATTCAACAGTAGGCTTAGATTCTTATTTTAAATGACGTCAACCACTGCAGTTGAAATAATATAATTAAATAATGTAAAAGTCTTATTAATTAAGGAATGGCCATACAGGCAGACACGCGAAACCTCGTGCAAATGAGCAATGACAGGGTAGAGCTGGTAGTCTGAACTTTCTAGTTCCATAAGAAAGTGTGAGACAATCCCAGAATTGTTACGTGATTGGTTTAATTTATCAGGTTTCGGCGGCTTTTCCATCATTCTTAGGGGATTTCGCAAAATCGCGCACAGCGACTATTAGCTTCGCCATGTCTGCCTGTCCGTCGTTCCGCATGGAAAAAAAATTAGCTCCCACTGGACGGATTTTCATGAAATTTTTTATTTGAGAATTTTTCGAAAATCTTCCGAGAAAATTCAAGTTTCCCTATAATTGGACAGGAATGACAGGTACTTTGCTTGAAGACCAATATACATTATTTTTTCATATCTCGCTCAGTTCTTCTTAGAATGGGAAATATTTGAAACAGTTGTACAGAAAATCAAAACACACATCTCACGTTCAATAACCTTTTTCGAAAATCGTGGTTCATGTAATAATGCTGCACAGCATTGTAGGACCAAGCGGGCCATAGATGACAATATTACGCATGCGCATTGCATGCTGGATACCTAAGGCTACGAACGCACACTCAGAACATGTAAAACTTATTGCTTTTCCACTACAACAATGGTTGAACTAAGTTGGCTCAATGTTACGTTATACTTAAGCTAACTTGTTGAACCTCACGCTAGATTGCAGCTCCCCTCCATTGTTCGTTACCTTCACACACGTTACTATCGTGTTAAAGTGACTGAAATAGAAATTCCTTTATCTCTTTTCGTTCAATGTTAATTGTGTCTTCTCATCTTTACCCTTTCCGGCATATAGAGCCCAGGATGGTGAAACACGAAAGTAATCTGATATATCTCCGTATTTATTTTGTTTAAAGCTCAAAAACCCAACTGCGACTCTAGATACTACTTCCTGTAACAGATATAAACTCTTCATTTTGTTCACAAAATATATTTGTGTGTTTTGTATGCTCTTACAATAAACAGAGATCATTTTCCTCAACGAAATTAATCGGCCGGCTTTTGTGAAGGGAACAGACTGTGTCCTCAGTGAAGCAGAACCTGAAATTTAGTGAATTAGTTAGATGGAGTTTATTCTTCATGGTGTTAATAATATATTCAATTCAAACGTGACACTGGAAGGGACACCGCATGTAAACCACCCGTATGGGAAACCCAGACGTAAACGTAAGAATAATATATAAATTTTCTATACGAAAAAATTATCGTCAGTTTGACTGAATTGTCTCAGGGCTCAGAGGAGTGAATTTTTTTTTTTTTTTTTACATTTACTGAACTTCTGGGGCCCAACATCGAAAAGATTATCAAATCGGATATGGTTAATGACGTTACCATATGAAGTTTGTGTGGGAAAGCGGGAGGTTTTCTATCCACCTGCCTCTCCAAAGATGCTTAAATCTTCTGATTTTCATGAACTTGCTCTCAAACCTAGCATTGCTTGTTGATGGTTTCTAAAAACACACAATAACCGAAAGTGCTCTCCTGACAGCATTAGTATTTTCATCTTATGTTGGAACTCTTATGTCCATGTAGTAGTAGTAGTAGTAATAGTAGTAGTTGTAGTAGTAGTAGTAGTAGTAGTAGTGGTAGTAGTAGTGGTAGTGGTAGTAGTAGTGGTAGTTGTAGTGGTAGTAGTAGTAGTGGTAGTGGTAGTAGTAGTAGTAGTAGTAGTGGTGGCGGTGGTAGTAGTAGTAGTAGTTGTAGTGGTAGTAGTAGTAGTAGTAGTAGTAGTAGTGGTAGTAGTAGTAGTGGTGGTGGTAGTAGTAGTGGTAGTAGTAGTAGTAGTAGTGGTAGTAGTAGTGGTAGTGGTAGTAGTAGTAGTAGTAGTAGTAGTAGTAGTGGTAGTCACAGTCGCAATTACCACTGTAGCTATCACTCATATGTTTATGATTTTAAAAGCAAGAAGGGCGCCGTTGTTAAAAATTACACAATAACATATTAATAACTGCATTCACATTGTTATGATATATAATTTCAAATCGTGTTTGCATTTTTGTGGACTGTGTCGAACCTAGTGGCCGCGCCGTCTAAGACGTGGGTCTGCGGCCACTCACTTGCTGGGATTTCGGGTTTCTAATCCCGCCGGAGGCATGGATGTCTGTCTATTGTGAGTGCTGTGTGTTGTCAGGTGCGTTGCCTTTGGGTGTGGCTGATCACTCGTCCACAGGAATCGTACCAACTGTAGTTTTTGTAGCTGTGTGTGATCGTGAGGCCACAATAATAAGGAGGTCCTGGCCCACTAGAGGCTGTTGCGCCATGGAGGAAAGTATTGTTTTCTGCAAGTCATTGAACAAATATGAAAAACGCATGCGAGAATTAACGTAAGATTATGTACAAATTGTATATAACGATATTTAAATGAACAATGTTTTAATTATATTCAAGTAATATTGTTTTAAAAACAACTTATAACCCTTGTAGGACTATAAACCTTATTGTTGCACCTTTCATTTCTTAGAATCACTTTAATTATCAACCAACAAATGCACTCACATAAAGTTTCACATAAAAACACTTAAAATCACTCCGACGTGTTTCGATCCTTTAGATCATCCTCAGGGAGCTACTTTTGCCTTGCTAAAGTTATATTAAAACGTTCATAATTTAATTATTTTCCATAAACAGGGTATTGTGGCATCATATCACGTTGTGTGAGAATACGCAGTTGAGAGTGTAGCACACCCTAGCTAGCTACACTCTCAACAGCATATTCTCACACAACATGATATGCTGCCACAACACCCTGTTTATAGAAACGAATTAAATTATGAACGTTTTAATATAACTTTAGCAAGGAAAAAGTAGCTCCCTGAGGATGATCTAAAGGATCGAAATATGTCGGAGTGATTTTAAGTGTTTTTATGTGAAATTTCATGTGAGTGGATTTGTTCGTTGATAATTAAATTGAGCCTTGTGGGACTATTTTACGTCTTTCAGGTTTTAGCTTATTTCGCTGTTTTGCATAACACGACAATGGGTTTGTGTCAGAGTAAGTTTAAGGATTCTGAACGAAAGAGACTGTCGTCACAAAATCATTAACCCTACTAATCTTGAAAAGAATTAAGAGTGGTTGCTGGAGAAGAGAAGAGTGCGCTGTAGCAATTTGGTATAAACGTACTAAATGAATAGTTTCTGTTGTTTGTAATCATCATCATCATCATCACCGCAGTTGTGTGCACATGTGGACACGTTACGTTCGCACTGTGGGAAGATATGCAATAAATTATTAATAGTATTTTTGAATAAACTTTGTTACAGTAATGTAATATAATTTTGGTCTAGATATGAGTTTTGTATGATAAGGATCATCGGGATGGTTTGAATCGGTGTTTCTGTTTAATTGCCACAATTTTTGTGGCTGGGTTCCGTATAGAAGGCTTCAAAAGATAACTTCTACTCGTTGTCAGAACCCAAAACGCCACAATCTAATTTTGTACTGTCGTGAAGTGTTCAGGTGTCATCAAATAAACTTCAGCTTCTGTCACAAACACATCAGTTTTTACCATATTGGGGTTTAAGTTAAGCTATTTTTCATCACAATTCAGTCAGTCGCCGTCTTCTTACCACAGAAACCCGGCGTCGATATTAGAACAGTCTATACGGGATATGTGTTGGACGTGGGACACTGGGACAGTTTTGTCTCCAAGAATTTCGACTTCCCGTTTTCAGTTATGTATCAGCCAATGCTCTGTAGTCATAACCATTCGCGAAAAAAAAAATTGTTCATCTAATGACATCTTTGTTAAATAAAGCACACAGAACAACCTTCTTAGAACGAAAGAAAGCGTAAAATCTTGACCAGTAATGCAATAAAATCACAAATTTCGGGGCAGCTTTAATTTTCAACTCGCAGCTATAAAATTTGACGTTCTACACACTTCATCTTCCTGTGGACTTTATCACAGACACTTCGGCCTTTTGCCTGTCTGCAAGCAGAAGCACGGAGTTTTAAAACAAAGTCAACCCTAAATTTCTGGCTACAGTGATTAATTCGTGTACTTTGAACTATTGTTTAGAGTCTGCTGCACTTTGTTGAACAGACTGGAATATTACCTGAGGCAGAAAGTAATGCGTCTTGAACGTCGGAAATTTTCTGTGTAAATTTTCAAAAGTGGACGTCTGAACTGGAAACGGTTAGGGAACTGAGCTCCCTATATTACGAAGTTCCTAGGCGACCCCATCTCGTTTCTGCTTCCACACATATAATATAAATCCATGAATCTGAACTTCACTTCTCATGGCAGGCGACCGAACTCCCCTCTCCTACTTCCCCTCTTTCATTCCTCCCCCCTCCTCAATTTTCTCATGTGCGGGAAGTGAGTTATTTCAGTCGAACGATCTGTGCCTAATCGTTCCATCTTGCCATCTCAGCGTGAAATTGGGGTTGGGATTTGACTTTATGTGTACTGTAAAGTAAAAGGAGGCGAGATGGAGTGTCCTACATCAACGCTTCAAACTTGAAAGTATGTATCATCTTACGAAAAGGGGGTGGCACTTATGATGTATATGTAATAAGCTGTGCCTCAGGCTTGGGTAAATTCGATGCGCGGGTCACTCTCACGTAATTAACGCCAACTATCGCCAGTCACCCTTAAACTTCGGAGATCGCTTCACTTCAACGTACGGTAGCAACCTCATTAGCGATGTTGCCTTCTTTATACATGGGAAAATGTCCAGTGCGTATTTGATCGGACGAAGACAGAACAGTGCTTGGTGGACTGAGCTGAAGGAAACAACTGAAGCAGATAATCCTCAGAGCCATGCATGAGTGGTAACTGATTTCGCTTTCACGTTCCTCTCGTGTAACTGAGACATGTTCATCTCGCAGTACGACTTGTTGCGATACTAAGTAACACTCACTTCGATGATAACAGTCTTAGAATGTACTCAATTTACCCTAACAAAATCAGAAGAGAAAATTTAAACAATAACTACTAGGAAGAACTGCGACTCTTACTAATCTGAAAATAATTCAATATATACTTTTAGATGAAAGAAAATACAAAAAAAAAACGTAATTATTTATATTTTTTATATTTGCCTCTACTCTCATATGTACTATTATAAAGCACAGATAATTTGTTGGAGTGTACCATGACATGAAGATGAATAACGGAGTAAAGCTTTGGCTTCACGGCTTCCTAACTTCTTCACCAGATAGAAGTCCTTTTGTTTTTCGATCTTAGCCATTGTTCAGGCACTAAGGAAAAGAAAATGAGAATTCTTGCCGCTGCCGCAATTCCTAGTTCTTCCACCGCCAGCCAAATCACTAGACCTATATAAAATGATTCATCCTGACTCCGAGTTCCATTAATGTAGGTCCTAAATCAATTAAATTTTTTAGATACAATTACAAAGTTTCTATTTGTCCCTGTATGTATAATATATAAGAAACATGCTTTAGACAGATATTACTTAATAACGTTCTTTATTAGTACAAAATATGAGTGCCTAACTCCACTTGTTTTATTAGGTTCCAATGATGTTGGGCAAGTTAAATTTCACAATCTAAGCCTGTTCATACTCAGTAATGAGAAGGCTGATGCCCTGACATTGGTAGCAACTAACAGCCACAAGCATAAACAGCACCTACGCCGTAGGCAAGAAGGGAATCCAAGCTCAATACAAAGATAAGTGAGCAGGAGCGTAATGTGAATGCATCCGTATGCCGCCCAACCTGCCAAGGCAAATCGCCGTGGCTACTGTTGGTTAGCCGCAAGCGACGATTACCTTTAAGCACAACGTCATAAGACTGCCACCGACGTGGTTCCGTGCCACTTATAAAAGAACGTCAGGACGGACTAGAGGTACTTTCATGTGTGTGCAGGTGTTATGATCAACAGAAAGATAGTGCAAAGCCTAGAAAATCTTCAGCAGCGGCCGCCCATCTACAGAACTGTCAAATTGTACGCTAAATAAAAAAAGACAATATTTAAAAAAAACATTATTGCTACGATAATTTTGGGCTGTAGTCTCTTTTACGTTTACATACCGTAAATTTTTCTTAAAAAATTTTCGTATTCGCCATTTTAGTATTGATGATAACAGGGCGGCTTGGAACAGTCTTTAGAGATCTGTGTTTGCTGCTTAGATAGCTGCATAATGTGGGCGTAACCTCTTGTGTTTGCACCAAGTTTCATGTAATGAGAAATCAAATGTTGTTTAGAACAGCATACAAACAACGGGAATAGGTTAAAAATAGCCATAGACTTTGTTCTGGTAATGTGTATCATGAACTTGGGAGATGTGGAATATTATAAAGATCAGTAAGTTTAAACATACAAATTAATAAATTATCAGATCTGAACAGCATTACCATATTGTGAGCCAAAAGGTTTGTGAAAGTACACATATTTAATAACGAATTAATCGGTAAGCTGACTGAAATAAAAAATGAGAAGTTACTATTATTATTTTTATTGTAACTATTAGTTTATTATTATTATTATCATTATCATCTTCATCATCGTTTTTGTTTTGTAAGTCAAACGGAGATCCTAATACACGTGTCATTGACGAAAGTGCAAAGGGGTCGTCTAGTGGCGTAGAAAAGTATCAAGAAAGCTTTATTTGTGTTTTCGCATTAATTATTAACTTTATATGAAACTACTGATTGCACATGTACGTATACTACAACGCAACCTCTCTTTATTGCTCCTTGCAGCATACCTGATACACGACACCTGATGTTATTTTGGCTTTTCCTGCTTATTATCGGCTTTTCTTTGACATGTTTAAGGAAATTATCCGTGCTTATCCTCAGAATCACACAAACTCATAAATATGTACATTACTTAAGCAAAATCAGGATACCACAAATTAAGTAGACAAATCGGGATTTATAGATCTGTACCAGTCTCACTATTACATTAAGCTTACAGCTCCCTTTTTATGTCCATAAGCTTAATTTAAATTCTTCTCATCTGCATACTATGTTCCTAAGGTTTTATAATGGCAGAAATGAGATTGGGTCTCAGTGCCATAATTACTAACGACTTAAGTTTTTGTGACTTGTAAAGAGGATGTAACAGTACCTCGCGTTAAGCACGGCCACTTCTTCTATGCAATATCATATTTTTAGGCACAAATATTCATTAGAGCGATAAATATTTAAATCAACTTTACAGGATGCTAATGGAATATGTAATAAAATTTTATTTTCTATGAAATCATTGTTTTTGAGACACTGTAAGAGTAAAGATAAACATAAAGATGGAAGAAATTTCATTATAATTAAATTATCTTTACTATAGTGGATTGCATATACTAAAGCGGCAGTGGATATTAATTGGGAATTCTAATTAGCTGATATATCTTTATTGTGTGATACAACTTATCACATAAAAGTCTATAACTCTGAGCTGGAATACTCAGAAGCTTCCATTTAAAGTACAGTTCTGTGGGTTATCATACTATTGTGTAAAGTTATGTTACTGTTAAAATAAATATGGTGAGTCAGCAGTTCCGTACAGTGACACTTCCCTTAATTCTATTTAATACTTACTAAAATAATATGGGAAGTCAAAAGAATTAATGGAAAGAGGGTGTTTGAACTAGCCCTCGGAGAACATATAGTGGTTCATGAGGAGAACCTTTAGAGCCTTCTAATAATAAAAACCAATGAGATGCACAATTTCTCAAATTTATCTTGGTACAGAACTCTACATGTTTCGGACAAGTTTACCGTCCAACATCAGGAGTCTAGTACTATATACACAGCAATAATTATCTGTCATACAGGTTATTCTGACTGTCTGCTAGCGGGATTAGGATGATTTCGCGTGCAGACAGTCAGCATAACCTGTGTGACAAATACCTATTTCTGTCTATACAGTACTAGACTCCTGATGATGGACAGTAAACTTGTCCGAAACATGTAGAGTTCTGTACCGAAACAAATTTGAGAATATTGCATCTCGTTGGTTTGTGTTATAAGAATATATCATGATGCACGTTCCTCTGAAAGTCAAAAACCTTTACAGGCGGTTTTGATATATAAAAGTCTGTTCGCGATACTAATAACTAAACAACTTGACAGAATGGAGCCCTTCTTGATAAGCTAATAAATCTTCAGCTAATTAAGGATTTCTTGCACTTTGTGGAATATAATGTCCGTCTCCTCTTTCCACAACTGCCTGCCACTTCTCCCTATCCTAAGACAGATAAATCCAATCCAATTTATTTTATCCTATTTCTTTAAAATTCATTTTAATATATCTTCCTTCTACATCTACGGTTTCCAAGTGACTCGTTTTATTCAAGTTTGCCCACCAAACCCTGCGTACATTTCCCTTCTCCCCATCTGTATTACATGCTTTTACCAGCTTATCTTCCTTCTTTTAATCACCCTAATAACACGTGCTGAATATTACGGGCCATGAGGCTTCTTGTTATGTAATTTCTCAATCCTCCTTTTCCTTCCACCATTTTGGGCCCAAATTTCTGCTTCATCATGCTATTCTCGAACGCCTCAATCTATGCCCTTCCAATAACGCCAGAGACCAATCCATAATCCCATAAAAACAGCTCGTGATAGTCCTCTATATATTAATCTTTATGGTCTTAGATAGCAAACGACAGGAAAAAAGATTTATAAAGAGTAGATACTGATACTGTCGTTAAATTGACATTTTCTACTTCAGCAGATACAAAGTGAAAGACAAGTACGCTAAAATTTTCGTGTGTCTACGAACGGTCATAGCTGAATTGTTGTCATTTTATGAACTGGGCCTTACCATGTGTTGTGTACGTAGAGTGATTGCCGCCATCTTTTTTTCTGTATTTTAATTTTACCCCATGGACGATCAAAGACAGAACTCATAAACTGAAGAAAATCCGGTGACAAAATGCAGTGATAGCTTTGGTTACGATTGAATTGTTTACTGCGCTTATAAGTTCCAGTTTTTTTTTCGCGTACCGTAATTTCGTTCTGCCTCAAATTTGAATAACTACAGCTTCAAGAATCTGAATTTCAGTTCTTGGTCACAGACACTCATTGCAGGCATATCTGATCCACTTTCTGTTTGTTTCTCCATTGTAGAAATAATCACTTCCAACACAAGTTTGTCTGTATAGTTATTACACAGAAAGTTACAGTAGAATATAAATAAGCGTAATATTGTGCTAGAGAGATACGACATGTCCTAGTCAAACACGTGGACAGGAAGGACGCGGCGTTGTGGAAGTTAGGCGAGACACTGATATAATGCGGCTTTCACTCTAAGATGCCACGCGTGGACAATCAACCTTATAACTCGAGCGTCAGTGTTTCGAATTATGTATATGTTGTTCGTGTTTGTTCCTAGCTGTACAAAGCTGACAAATCGCTACTGAACTTGACGACGTTGATGTGTGCACTAAATACTTAGAGGTACTCGCATCATCACTGGCGATTTCGATCAGTAGTAGAATTAGAAGGTACCCGGTTCACGTCCCACGTCACGTTTGCTACGTATTCTGAGACACTTTTTTGTCAGTATTTTCGGAGTGAATTACGCTCTAACACCGAAAAAATTTAGATCACCCTGTAGCGTTCGTAGGTATTATTAGGGAAAAACCTGGCTTGATTTTCGGCGGGGGCGGGGGAGATCGACTATTAATGACTGAAGATTTTCGTGGTTTTCCTCAGTTTCAGCAGGAAATTCCGAGGTACTGCCTGAAATTAGGCCAAGTTTACGTTATTCAACATCCCTAAAAATTCATTATCATCAAACAATTCGCGGCTATATAATGTGTGAATGTGACAGCGTCCTTAAATACAAATAATTAAACACCAAGGGAGGCAATGTACTTATTACATAACATTTGGGCGTGTGGCGTAAACACTGTTCTAAATTTTGACGTTTTGCTAACCGTGCAACTCAGTATATTCATCCCAGTAATTAACCAACTTGATGCACAAAATTTGTTCCACAATAAGTTTATTTCATGCCTCTACATGTTTCGAGCGCATGTGCTCATCATCAGGAGTTCAAAATTGCATTACACAGCCTCTGGTATCATCACACCTGTAGGTGTAAAACAAAAATTTTGTGCATCAAGTTGATTAATTGCTGAGATAAATAAACTGTTCTAAATGGAATATATTTGCTCTCGTCAACCACACGTTGTGTTGGTTCCGTCAATACTCGCCACAGAGTTTTGCGTCTGCACTCCCCAGTAGAAGAGTGTGGAGCGTTCCCTCGTCTGATGGGAAATGTTCCAATCCAGATGCTGAGGATTCCAGAGCAGATAACACGCTTGCCAACAGGCCACACGCCATAAGGGAGAAAAAGTTGGCGGCAAGGAACACTGTATTTTTAAAACCATTCCATTTTTCAAAGTTGACGAATATCTATACATAAACCTAGATGCAAGCGGGCTCTTCATCTTGTTGTTCAGTTAGTTAGGGTGATATATAAACAACAATCAATTTCACTCTCGTTCCGGTATTTCAACTAAACAACCAACACAATATTTCTTGAGCCTTACACTTAAAGTCAGAATGCCATTGTTTCATCTCCTTCCCGATAAGAATAGATTGAGTGGGATCCATTACTCCACGCTGTGAAGTTGTGTCACACAAAGAGCCGACATTGATTCTCCCTCATTTCCACTGGCATTTCTGGTGACAGCGCAATCAAACGTACGCTCTCAGAATCTCCTTTCCGTGTCATTTCTTCAGTGTTAGAGCCTGTACAGTATGCCAAACCCTTGCCTTTTTAATTAACCAAACAATTACCTTTTTAAAAAAAATTCAAGGTATTGATTTCATGATGTTATAATGAATGGGGGAGGGGTTATTTCAGAACAGCTGTTTGACACGCTTTTTTTCTGCTCTTGCACTTTCGTTTAGAATCCAGGACATTTAAAATTTATCTTCCTTTTCTTAGCTTCAGGGGTTATAAAAAGCTGACATATTCAATACAATGAACTGAATTTATTATGCTATTTTTTTCAGTCTTTCTTTCTTTCTTTCTTTCTTTCCTGCCAAATCAAACGCTTTGCAAACTCATGGATTAGAGATATACAATAATCTTCATTTTTAAAATCCTTCTTTTTTTTTTTTACTTAAAAATCTCTTAGTTGAAGAGCGGAACATATCCGCCTCTCAACCATTGCATATGTTTTCTTGCAAAATAAATGATTTGATTTCAGCATGGATGGTTTCACACGCTTTGTTTTCACGACGTTAATATCTTTACTATCCGTCACGAGGTAGTCCTTGATAGACCTGTTTCGACCTAGTCTAATAGTCCCTTCCAAGGCCTCCCAAGTCGTCTTCTCCAATTTCGTCTAAAATTGACCATTACTTTTGGCATAATATTGTTCATCATTCGTGTTACATGATGCAGCCAATTCGATTTATTCCTTCCTAGCTTCGCTGCAGTTAGTTCTACTTCAAAGTCATCCAAAATTTCTTCATTCCTTTTGTAGTCCGATGTATGTATATATGAAAGCTTAATTGGAATTGTGGGTCTGTCTCTCGATTCATTATTATGTCTCGCCTCTAAATATTCTTAACTTAACGTGATTAAATTTGGCATCTACACTGAAAAGTGAGAGTTGTAGGTAATCTGCTTCGTGCAACTCTAGAATGACCCCAACTTTACAAGGAGTCAACTAAATGCGGGCGGACGGCCATTGGGCGACAGAAAGAGGGTTTAAAGCACCTTCTGAGAATAATGGATTATCCCAAGTTCTGTGTTATACTGTGACGGTAGGGATCTTGCAAAATCTTATACTGCACCTGAGAACTCCTGAAGGATATCGGAACATGCTGTCTACAGTTCTTTTAATTAAGAGGGTACAAGATTGGAAGAGATCTTTTGTGCCAAAGATTTTTTATGACAAAAATTAGGTAAACGTGCCGTTTTTTTGAAGTGGCACTGAACACTGTTGTGACTTTTAGAAGATAAGGATACACAGACAAACTCTCATCTCTGTCGTGTGCCTGTAGACTGACAGCAAATTCAGTTTGGCCCTTGTATGCTAACACTGGTGTCCTGGAATCTGATGTCCCGCACTGCAAGCGTAAGGAACTGCTGAATTTAAATATGGAGTTTTGTTTTGAACATGGTGGCTACAAAGATTAATTTCCTGGGATGTGACGCTATATAGTCTAGTAAAGAGTTACCTAAATTTCGTAGGAACAGACTGCCTCTATCTTTAGGGTCGTGCAAGAAGTGACGCATATGAAAGCAAAAGTCCTTCGCGCTTTTATTTGCGTCGATTTCTCCTCTACCCTGAAAATGGAAGCTTTATATCTCTCATAAACATTAATCAATTTTTTCAGACCATAAAGCCGCGTACGTCAGAAAACAATTTTTACCTAAGAGTTGTTTTCATAAATATTTTGTTCTGCTAATGAAAGATTGGATTTCGTTATTTGCGATGCCTAATCATCGCCAATGCGAGAAGCTGATTTTACTGTTCCCTTCACTCGTCTCTAGAGGAATCGCAATGTCTTACCCCTTTTCCACTTTAATTACACCTTGAAGCTACGTAGTCAGATGAAGCAACTATTGGAGGGAAGCTGACTGCCACGCCTTTGTCCCTCAACAGATAGGGGTACTCAAACATCTGTGACATCCTCTCGCAATTACACATGCCGGAACTGAAGCCTAGTAACGGGGGCAGATCTGAGCGTCATTAGTGGTCTCTGCGGCAGCAGTGTGTGGGCTATTTTGGGGGAGGGTTGGGGGGTTTTGTGACGGACCACTTCCAGATATAAGTGGTATTAACAGAGATCATATTTCTGCAGCCCTTTATTTTTAAATGCTGTTAATTACTTTTACTATAATATCCATTTAGTGACAAACATTTAGACTCCTTGTTTTGTTATTCTTCATAAAATACTTTTGTCCTTTATTTGACCATCTTTACAACAAGATTTTCACTTCGATGTTTAACGATTTCTGTCATTGTGTCAGTTCTAACTCACTTTAAACGATGTGAGTTTTGAAGTTCTTGGGATGATGAAGCACAACTTTCTTAGATGCGATGCCATGTAGCCTGACGCGTGTAGCCGTACTCAAAAGAACCTCCTTCCATCTTCAGTCTAAGGGAAATTTTGTAAAGATGGTAGCAGTAGCTTCCTATGAAATGTTATTAGCTGTCGGTTAGGCTATACCGCTTTACATAACAAAAGTTATAATTACTTTATAAATGTGTATAAATGCATTATCTCGTACAAAACACAAGAGTATTATGTTACTTCCTTTACCAACACACTGAAAAACACTTTAAATATTGTCTCGGTTTTAAAATTTATATGCATTACTTGTGTGCTTGAGAAATGAACACTTATGTGTTATTAGCCCAGTAATAACCCAGAGGAACGCAGTTCTCGTCTATTTTGTGGCGGAAGTCTGAAATTACACATAGTTGTGTGTTTTTCTGGTAAGGCTATGGGCCGGGCGGTCTAGGGTTAGAAACCCGGTAGAGGCAAGAAAATTTCCAGTTTTACAGAACTTGCAGATCTAATCTGGAGTCCACCCACCTTCATATAGAGTTGGTACATCGGTTTTATCCTGAAGATAAACCTGCCGGAGCATAAAGCTGTCCACTATCCACCATCCAGTGCGGAATTTAAGAATGAGCTGATATATAATTTCTTCTATCATAACTTGACATTCCGGCCGGGATAGCTCACACATTATAGCGACTTGCTGCGGGCCGTATGGTACGGGGTTCGAAACACAGTAAGATCGAAATTTTTCTCACATGTCCAGACCGGCCCAGAAGCCGACCCAGCCTCCTGTACAATTGTTATCGGGTCTTTTGCCATGGGATAGAGCGACCAAGGCCTGTAGCTGGCCACCCACCCCATCAAGGGCCGATAATATAAAAAATAGTGGAGGTGTATCTCTACCTCCTCTTCTTCTTCCGCGCGCTGTGTTTCATGTTATATTGTGAAATTTATCCTTACTTCTCCCTAGTAAACGTCTGCAACAGAAAAGAGCTTTTAGGTTGCTGGAGATGTTTGTAGCCGTCTCTACAGATCGGGCCATGTGAAGCATAAACTGTTGGCGTTGTTTATCCTTTACGTCGAAATCCAGGAGATTTCTGCTTGAGTCCGAACGGCACATTCATTGACGCGAAAGGATTTCCATTCTGAAGCACCGCCTTATCGCCCATGCATCAGCTTTGCTAGCATGCTCCCTTTAACTTCGTAAAAGCTTTAGATAAGATGGGGAGAGAGAATAAAGTTCACAGGGTATTGGAAACACGAGTAAACTAATACCGGGACAAAAAAATTGATAGAAGCAATAGCCATGTAAGATGCTCTCTTGTCAAGGCGCTTAGAAAAAGCTTGATTCAGTCGTCTTGAGTGTTTCGCGCTTTGAGCTAATCCACATTCTGAATCTACTAAGACATGTACAGAATGGAAGCATTTCGAAAGGGAAGCGTGGTTCTAAAATGTTTTGAGAGAAAGTACCTTGAATAAGGTGAAGGAATTTGCAGTATTTTCTTCAGTTCTAACAATGGCAAATCAACTGCTCAGTGGTTGCTGGGGAGTGTTCGTCGGTGGTAAAGGGGCCGGGGCCTGAAGCTGACCAGCCCAGTCCAGTGCCAAGGTTAAAAATGAGTAAAGCTGTACAGCCCTTGCCCACTGATATTCATGTACAAGCAAACAACTTTACGTTTACTTTCTCCTTTATGTTTTAAAGGTCTTATTTCGGTTATTTAAAATTAAATTCGCATAATTGGCCGTATTTGTAAATTCAAGTGTTTCAGTATCTTTTCGAAAGAAAAACGACATTTTAAACGGAAATGAATGTGGAAAAATGATGTTCTTCTGTTGCTACATTTATTTGCCCATTGGTGAGTAGGTTCTTACAAAAGGTGACGGTTCCTGGGTGGTCGATGGGAAGAGCAGATGAGCACGTACAACAAAAACCGTTTTATCCCTGAATGGATTATCCGGAAATCTCGGTTAACTGGTAAATTAACAAAGGTGGAGCTCACCCTCTAGCAGGCCTTGAAGGTCCAGAGATGGAGCAAAGGTATAGCTCTACTCTTTCTTAACCTCGGCGCTAAATGGGAGTGGGTGTTCCATAATAGCACACACACGAATAATTTAAAGACATTCTGCATTGACCTGTAGTGTACACTGGACGATGAATTTCCCGAATAGACAAGAAGATTTTGAAATTTTGAAATGTGCCATCGCCGTTGTGTGTAGTAATTAACAGGTAGGGTAATTACAGTCAACAACACATGCTTTATATAAACACTCTTACAGCATGCAAATCTTTCGGATGACAAACCTTATGATGGCCAATGTTGGCCGAAACATGTAGTTTTTATCATTTTCTAATAAACATCAATTAGATATATATTTTTATGTTATTGACTGTAATTACCCTACTTATTAAAGACAGGAAGATCTTTAAGTGTTGGCTTTTCCACTCTTTTTTTCCTCTGTGAAATAACGTTTCTTGAAAGACAGCATATTCATACCGTACATGATAATTTCACATCAACTCTCGTCAATTTGACCTGTGGTCGGGATATATTTCTGTTCTTTACTTTCTTCCAAACGCGACGTCCTTATACAACCTAGGGACCAAGGGTCATACAAAATTTGAAGTCTTATTATCGGCGAGATTTCTTTCTCAAGCTTGTGAATCACGAAGAAACAGTAAAGGAATTTCAATGCTCTTACGCTATCAAAGATGCAATTTTCAACGTTGCGTGATCATGGAATTCAATGACGAAAAAAAATCTGCACCCAGCCTCGAGGAAAACGTGGGCAGCAATATTGATTTCTGAGTGTACTTAAGTCGAAGAAGACTTCGCGGGATTTAAAGTTTGCAACAGAGACACATTTCATGAAATAGTGTCGATGTTTGAAAAACTGGACCCCTCCATGCTAAATGTGAAGAAAGTCAAGTAGATGTCGAATAGTTGATCGATGCAGGTAAAGTGATTGTAGCGTCACGTGTCATAGCTGATGGAGACTTATTTGACGGTGTCATGAACCCACACGCTG
>Ga0123352_10007169_pt1 | contig 17150 bp, 9 predicted proteins | sample TergutLab28metaG_FD_89700 | JGI IMG/M metagenome (GOLD analysis project Ga0123352, IMG submission 89700) | Labiotermes labralis P1 segment gut microbial communities from Petit-Saut dam, French Guiana - Lab288 P1 | ecosystem: Host-associated > Arthropoda: Insects > Digestive system > Gut ... | reverse complement strand
TTTCAGCTAATCAAGAAATTCCCCGCATTTTATGGAACTCGAAAGTTTATTACCGCAAACATAAGGCCCCGCCACCTGTCCCTATCACACAGTCTAGGTCCGAGGCTTTCTGTGTGAACATTCCGTAACATGATACGTTGTGACGGTGAGGAGTTGTTAGTACCTCGCCCAAACCCTAAGCTGGAGGACCACCCGTTTTTGGCTGTCCGCGAATGCTTATTCAATATATTCGCAGCTACCCTCCATATTGGAGGCCGTTCCTCAAGCAGCAAACTGAGGATGTGCCATGTCGTTTTGACAGGGACCCACTTATCACAAGGTTCGCTTATCGCCTTTAAATGGACCATTCGAACATCGATTCGTTGTGCTTGAGAGAATAAGCATCCTCACTAGCAAGAATAAATCAAAAGCAGACACATGAAATAACAAAGGGTCACTATCTTTATCGTTGCACCGTGCATTCTGCAGTTTAATTAATACACAAACAAATGCACATATATTCATTTAATGATCTAAAATTCACATTAAAACACTTAAACACTCTTACATGTTTCGATCGTACGATCATCCCCAGGGAGCACACATTGTTCCTTGCTAAAGTTATAGTTTAAAAACACTCAGTGATTTACATCGTTAAGTTGAGTTGGTGCTGTGGCAGCACCAACTCAACGTAACGACCTAAATCACTGAGTGTTTTTAAACTATAATTTTAGTAAGGAACAATATGTGCTCCCTGAGGATGATCGTATGATCGAAACATGTAGGAGCGTTTTAAGTGTTTTAATGTGAATTTTAGATAATTAAATAAATATATGCGCAATTGTTGGTGTATTAATTAAATAAACAAAGGGTCACATCTAAATCAGAAACCATTCACAGTACAGTTTCAACTTATAACATGCTGTTATGTATTTTCTGAATCCTAGCGTTCTTCAATATAAAGATGACAAAGTTACCCTTTAACCTTTATCCATCTATTAATTGAAATTCTCAAGAAAAAGTACTTATTTGCTTACTCTTTATATGCATAAATATGGGACAGAGGAGAAATTTCTGTGCAAGCAGGCTACTAAGTCTGGATCTATTCAAATACCTTCTTCTTTGAAAGCGATGCCAGGCTGCTAATTAGACTAATTGCTCCCCCTGCAAAATGAACTACCTGAATGAAGAATTAAGAACGTGGCAAGTACAGAGAGAGAGCAGCCGTCCCTGTTGAACCCTGCACAATAGCACAGTGCCTCCATTCCGCTGAACTTCCTCAACCGATTTTAAGACTTCATTTGAACTAATATAAGTTCGCACTGACATTTTTTCTAACACTTGTTCGTAAACGGAAAAGAAATGTCCCGTTACACAGCTGTAAACATCATTTACAGCGAACAAATATTGGTGGATGTTTTAGTATACATAACAAATAGAGCACAGATGTACTATGGAACAAAAAATGTTGGCCGTAATAAATTTTCAAAAGAAGATCTATTAAACATTCTATATTCTTATAGACCAATCCTAATCACTAAACGCAAGGAACGTTTTGACGTGTACCGGGTATTTTATCAAAATAATTACCTACGATTGTAAAAGAGCTCATAAAATGGGAATTTTAAACGTCAACTCTCTAATAGTAACTGAAGAATAAAATCCAACTAGACGCCATTTATTACTTTATTATGCTTACGTTAGGCTCAGCATGTTTCGGGCACCATTGTGCCCATAATCAGGAGCTCACGACGATAGCGTTAGTTATCACATAGGCCGTCTGGTTCTCGTGTAGCTGCTGGTTGGAAAGTTAAGTGCAGGTAGGATGGATGAGTGTCCGGACCGAAGACTGTAACACGGCTGCGGTCGTGTTACAGCCTTCGGTCGGCATAATGATTCCCGAAACATGTTGAGTCTAACATAAGCATAATAAAGTAATAAGTGGCATCCAGTTGAATTTTTTTCTTCAGTTATTAAGATGGTGCACGGTCCAATACACATCAAATCTCTATAGTAAGTGTGGATGCGCAAGCGTAGTAATGCTCCTGGTACTGTTACATACCGAACAGAAATAATTACACGTCGCAATCAAAATTATCTGTTGTATCGTAGACGATTTAAGTAGGTACTGATGAATGTGTTTAGACCCTACACTACAACGAGGGATAGACATGTCACAATAATTGCTACGGTAGAAGCTTAGATCCTCGGCAGACAATTTTCTCTCGTCGTCAGTACAACCACAGCAGCGCTGGGACCACCCAGTCGTTTACCAAATGGCTACTACCGAAGCCTCTTTTCCTGGCATAAATCGGCCGGAGTATGAAGCTATCGTACCACTTCCACCTAGAGTTAAATTAAAGAATGCATGGAACTATATATTCACTCCCCCATACATTCTCGTAACATGTTAATTAACAATATTATCTTCGTGCAGCGAAAGCGTGCGTTCTTTGCCAAGGCACCTGATAACTCAATTTTTACTTCACAATGAAACAGCTTATTCATTGTTACAAGCTTCCATAATTAGCAATGCTGTTAACCAGCTTTATACTGTTCACTTCGCGGCGCCAGATAACCGTTGTGGTATAAAACTGGCTATGGACACGTAAAGGTGTAAATTCAAAGCGAATTTGTTTAATATTGTGGATTTACCTTATAAACACACATTAGCGGTAACCTACTGACCAATAAATGTGAGATATGTTCCAGAAACCTCCTTCCATTATTTCAAGTAATCCCATCACCGGTATGATAATAAAAAAGGATTACCTTCAGCCATGAAGAAACTACCAGTAATTTTAGTGAAGCTACGTAATGGGCCTAATTACGTATTTGATTATATACTGTGAGTGGTAGATGAATAAAGTATGAGTATAGGGCAGTGGCGAAATGATAGTGATAGGAGAGAACTGAAATCCTGGGAGAAATTTCTGTCATGACAAATAACAGGCGGGGAATGGAAAGTTGGTATATATATATATATATATATATATATATATATATATATATATATCACACTTTTTCTGCTGCATGTTCTTCATTCCACAACAAAAGCACGACATTCAAAGGTTTATTGAAGAATATTACAAGGTAAGGTTTACAGTAGATGTAACCACGTGTTAGGGAGGGATACGCATTGAACTAGTACAGGCAAACCAACAGTGAACAGTCAAAACAGAACACCCCGTTGGTGAAGAGGAGTCACTGCGATTGAAGATAACGTAAAGTTACTTAAATGAGCGTTGCGCCATGAAGATGCACAGGCATTCACCTTCTGAACGCAGTCGTTACGTTCCAGCAGCAGATCCGGTTCAAGTCGAAATTTGCTGAGTCTCAACAGAGTATACAAACGTACAATTTTCTGTCTCGCTATATATATACAAATATATATGCAAGAGAGTCCATTTGCAATCCAAACTGCAACAACCAGAAACCTGGTCGGCCTCATCATGACCGCACCGCCGTCCGTGTTATCGCTCTGCAATATTCTTCCTCACTTTCGTCTCCATTAAGCTTTCATCCCAGCAAGGAAAACTTCGGCGCACATTTAAACTTTTTTATTGTTTAAGACTATGTAAGTCTGAAATTGCGTGACTTAAAATTTTGTCAATTCGGGGAATGTCAGTATGCGTACTAACAAAAATATTTTCACCTTCTGTACCAGATGCCAGTGAGTGGTGAGATTGAACCTCCGGCCGCTTGACCAGCGGAGGAAGGAAAGCCTAGTACAAGTCGTGTAGGAGGCTATACAGCTAACAGAATTGGTCTGGCGAAGACAATCCTAATTCAGCCAGAAATCCAGATGTGGACATCCAAACATCGCCCAGGCGGTTCACTGCTGCGACTGAGTAAGAATTGCAGCGTGCACTTCGCTGCAATGTATTACTGTCCGTACCAAATTGCGTTTGCAACAAAGGCCTGTTACAGCCACGGTATAAAGACGCAGATGCGGTTAAACACTACGAGAAACAGACGGCCTTCAAACTCCGGCCCATGTTAACTTCCTGTCCTGTCCATGCAAATTTTATAACAAAAAATATAATCACCGTTATAACTGTGTTACAGGGCACCCTTGCAACCACATCGATGGTGTTCAGTTGCCACGTAACAGATCTAATTACAAGACCTAACTAAACTACCCATGGACATGACTGTTAATATCCGTATCATATGACGATGACGTGTAACCCCCTTCCTCCCACATCCCTCGCCCCATCCACAATTATAATAATTACTAATTACACAGTACGCAAACTGCAAATTAGAGTCTGAATTATCAGGTTAAAATTACTAACCATGCACCTTTTTCGGATATATGTCATTAAACACATGATTTAATTCGAAACATATGAAATATTTAGACAAATAAAAAGAAGCGTGACCACTGTACCTTGCGAGCTACTGCAAATGTACAATCCGCTTCTAATAATTACGAAGTAATCACACGTTTTCACCATAACCAGCTCAATGGAGTAGAATCGTTATTGAGTAGCTAAGAGTCGCTCAGATGTGAAAGACATTCCCCGCTTTTTATGCCACTCGAAGTTTTTAGTACCGTGTTTCACAAAATTCTATAGTTGGGTTCCATTCTGAACCACATGGATCCAGTCCCCATACAGCAATCTATTTTTACGATCTCTCCTATTTCACATTAACTATCCGCATTAAATTCGTTTCTTAAGATTTTCGAAATAAAACTTTTTAAGAAGAGTTTCCGGAAAGCTGAGGCTGTTTATTGACCACAGTTTTAAGGGACCCACCATTTACGGCTGTCTAACGAACTGCATATTAAAATGTAAAATGTTAATAATAAACAGATTACAAAGGAGTGTGTAAATATTGATGACGACGTAGTATGATTTTATTCTACATAATTACGTTACTTTTTGTACTGCAAATATACAAGCCAGTACGACCCTGTCACCGACTCAGGCGGTTAGGCTCCGGTCTCTTATCTCTGTGGCCTCGATTCGCTTTCAGACCAATCCATGTGGTACTTGTGGTGGAAAAAGTAATACAGTAACAGATTTTGCAACGGGTTCTTCTGGTTTCAATCCTGTGGGCATCAAAACACAACGCTCCATATTCAATCACCCATTCATTATTTCATTCCTTCCTTCACCACCGACGCTACATAATTTCAACAACTTACGCCGTCCTTAATAACACAATAAAATAATAATTTAAACACACTCAAAAATAATGTAGTAAACAATTGAATTCTGCTGCATAGTGTGCAACGGATAAAGTACCAGGCCTCAGACTAACATTGTTCTTGTATCCGTCCTTCAACCAGAAATGGCTAACAAGTTCTGTATGGCAGTCAGATGGTACACGTTACAATATGGGTAACCATTTGGGTACTCATTTGTTAAACTGTCTGCAACTCACAACACCCGATAAATAACACCCTCAACCACAGATCTTGCACATACTGGAAATATATTATTCTGTTCAAGGCAGAAACGAAAATTTTTTCTGGAATCCCTTTGGTTGAAGTGATGGAGTTTCTAGATCGATTCTATGCTCGCTCATGTGTTGGAGGACGGATTTCCCGCTGGACAGGATGTACGTGATCTTTCTTTCGCTGTATCCTCCTACACTACGAAACCTGCTATTGTCTACATTGTCGTTTCAGCTTTCAATTCTCATGTCAGCAGGATCAATATGACCATCCGTCATCACATCACACCGCCTTGTCATCGCACTTCAAGCCGAAGCACACGTCTAAACCACCACCGTTTTCTCACGTACCAACGGATGTTCCACTCTTGTCATTCCTTTGTCTCCACGCTTAGCGTTCCTCACGGCATGGTCGTCATCATTGTCATCAGTCGTTGTTTATTCTTGCTGAAATCACCATTGATCGCTAGTAACTTGCTTAGTTTCAAGACATCAACTCAAGCAAAACGACTTACGTTAAACAAATCAGACTTTTAGTTTAATTTCCTAAAATATTTCGTCTTCAGATGTAAGGAGAGGTCACACAAACCTAAGTCGTCGTACGTCTGCTTGCCGGTGCGTATTTCGAAGCATCAAAACTGGTTACATTGTAATTCCTTCCGAGGTCTGCTGGAGTTTTTGAGGATAGGCACATCAGGAAAATCTCAACGCCTTCAAGTTTGAAAGCAGCTGAGCTCAGAAGAAAGGGTGGCCTCCCTGTCTACCTTCCTCAGTTTAAAATTTTATTTTTCCGTGTTGGCTGTACGCATCAATAACAGCATAAAGTTTCAGGCAGTTAAAATTCGTACAGCCACCCGTTCCATTACGATCACGTTAATACACAGGCTCCTTCCTCCACGAAAATGTGTTGCATCTACATTAATATATTCATGAAGGCTGTTACACGAGAAAACACTTTTTATTCTAAGAAATGTATTCTTTTTATTGTTTTACTATTGTTATGACCTAAAGCTGCATATCTTAAGCGACACATGGCATCACCTCAATGCAGTACAATGATTAACGTCTACATTTTTCAATTTTTTTTTACCTCGAAATCTGATCCATGTTCGGTGTCGCCTCTCCACGCAAAAATTGTCTTCTTGTTAAATGCGCATTATCTGAAGGTTTTGCATGTACAAATATTCATACATGTAAGAAACAAATTATTCATAAATCAATACATAAATTTGATAATAGTCTAAACACAACTAAATTCTATTTTGTTCAAATAAGCAAAAATAAAATCTAGTCGTGTTAAAATTATTATCAAACTTTATGCATTTATTTACTACATAAAACAAAGAGAAGTCGCATGTCAAATTATTAATCTTAAAGATCTTCTGCCCTACCAGCTGTATTTTGTCTTTTTTACGCATTAAATTGCCCTATTAGGGATACAATTGTTTTCTATGTTAACAACGCACAATTTTCTGCCTTTAACTCTAATCTTTTATTATCTAAACTGCGTTGTATTATTTTCTCTTGTGTTCTATTCCTGTGTTTTGTTTCTCTTGTTTACTCTTTGCTGTATATACGAGTAAGTATGTTTGATGTCCATCAGCACTCATTTTGAAACTGGTCGATGGGCTGTCGACTCAGCAAGTAAAGAAACAAGAAATGAAATTAATTTATAAAACCAACTTTACATGCACCAAAATGTATACACTTCAGACGTTAGTAAGTCTCCCAAGTATTTCGGCACTTCGTGTGTGCCACAACAGGCAGTCCAATCGGCAGCTAATGTAACGCCCTCAGAATGGTCCGTTGCATTGGAAGTGGGTAAAAACACACTCACACACTCACACACTGACACATGCATTAAACTTTCAGTTGAAACGCTAGAATGTCCACGGCACAAATATTAAAACACTATAATAGGTGTTACGTCGAGCGCCACGCAGACTGTCAGCTGGGCTCTGCAGACTTTACTAGACCATACAGCAACCGCGTCGAAACCCAAATATGGGTTCATTCCTGACAGTGTTGCATGTGAGCATCCTGTGTTGAGTTAGAAAAATCAAATAACAAAAAAGAACTGAATTGAAATGAGAAGAATTTTACGCTCAAAGGTCCGTGCATTGTGTAATATGTGGCATTAGTTGTCCAACAAGATGAAATAATATACAGTTTATTTATATCTGTAAACTGCTCTACATGTTTCGGAAGGTATCTCCACCCATCATCAGGAGCTCATATCACTGTATCTACAGTATCTGGCATTAATGAGACCGTTACTGCTACCTGTCGTGAACGTGACTGGATGGGAACTGGTTCCCATCCAGGTAGAAATAACGGTCTCATTAATGCCAGATACTGTAGATACAGTGATATGAGCCCCTGATGATGGGTGGAGATACCACCCGAAACATGTAGAGCAGTTTACAGATATACACACAGTGATACCTCGGCTAACGAAGATAATTCGTTCCGGAATCACATTCGTTAGCCGAAATCTTCGTTGGCCGAAACACACATACAGACGGAAAAGATAAGCTCCCGGAATGGCCCGACCGTTCATGTTTGCTGCTTTATGTTAGCACGCATCCACTAAAACATTCGTTAGCCGAGTCCAAAAAACAGCGAAAAAAATCTTCGTTAGCCGAAAATTTCGTTAGCAGGGTCACTCGTTAGCCGAGGTATCACTGTAAACTGAATATTGCTGCATCTTGTTGGATAATTACTGCCAGAAATGAGACGAATTGCTATCAGTCTTCAACGTTTAGGTCATCTGGCTTGTTTACAATCAGCATTAATTCTGCAGAGTCACCACTTCAGACAAATAGCAGAATTCCTTGGCAAGTGACTGTAGCAGTACAGATATTAGCTTGCAATGGGGTAATGCCGGATTCCAACATCAGCCAGGACAGAATGGATAACCTGATATTCTTGAAGGTTTTACTCAATCGATCCGAGCCCATGCCGGGATTTCGACCTCGATTATTCGTAGGACGCTTCCTTCCAAATCCTTTCCAAACTCATCATTCACGGTACAATTCAATTCTATGTACCCTGAGATTCTGAGTGCGTCGTAAAATAAACCACTGAGGAAACTCCTTGGTCGTGGAATCGATCGAGTGCAAATCCCTTATCTGAACAGGTTGAAGAAAAGGAGGAAGGAATAAAACTAAAAGAAAAGAAAGCCGGCACCACCTTGTGCGATTCGAGTATTCGACCCAGAATGATAACAAATTTTGATGTTTTGCTGCCGGTGCATCTCAGTATAATCTTAGCAAATGACCAACTTAAGGCAAAAGTTCTTGTTTTATAATAAGTTTATTATATTCATCTACATGTTTCGAGCACTGTTGTGCTCATCATCAGGAGGTCAAATCGTATTATACAGCATTTAGTATCGTCACACTCTGTAGGTGGCCGTCCGGTGCACAGGTTAACGCACCGGACGGCCACCTACAGAGTGTGACGATACCAGATACTATATAATATAATTTGACCTCCTGATGATGAGCACAACAGTGCTCGAAACATGTAGAGGAATATAATAAACTTATTATAAAACAAGAATTTGTGCATTAAGTTGGTCAGTTGCTAAGAGCAGGATGATCAACCATTCAGAGCACCCGGATGTTGCGATCTGCTGTGGTAGGTGTATATTATATATTATGTATTTTTATGGGGAACTTAAAACTTACTCCTCTGCCTTTCGCAAGTATACCTTCAGGGCCAAATTAATAATACGACAGGTATTCACACGTAATCCTTCCGAAACCCCAAATGCAATACAACAAGCTGGTCCATAGGTGACATGGAATCTGGAAAATTTGACAGAGAATTGGTAACCGATTCTTGTATCGACAAGATTAGTGTAATAGGAGCAAATAAAATTTTATGGTTATGACAATGAGTCGCTGCCGATAGCTCTTATTCATGATTATGTGAAATTGAAAATGTTTTGTTGCAAGAGCAATGTCTGCGTTCGCTACAAAAAGATTAAAAATTTTCACTTGTTTCCGATATTCCGTTTTCACCTGTTCCAGTTACGCAGCTAATGTCTGAAATACTGGCCGAATTGAACGGAAGTGTGAATATCATGTCACTAGAGTTCACCCAATCTTGGTGTCGACGGTAGACAAGCAGTACCAACATGGCGATTGAACAAGTCTTTTACGTCGAAACATTACAAACAACACAAAACGCAGACTCTTAACATTTAGAGTACGATAAGCCTATATTTTTAAAAAATTATTATGTATTTTTATGGGGAACTTAAAACTTACTACTCTGCCTTTCGCAAGTCTACCTTCAGGGCCAAATTAATAATACGACAGGTATTCACACGTAATCCTTCCGAAACCCCAAATACACTATAACTAGGTCAAGTGCTTCTGACGCCAGTTGCTTCCACAAGATAGGCTAAAACACGTTGACTCCAATACATATATAATTTGTATATTAAATATTTATCTCCACCAACCTTCCACATTCACAGTTTTCAGTTTTCCTAGAGTCCGTTACAGACTGCCGCATATAAATCTGTAGAATCTCTCTCGAAGCTTGTCTCACTTTATTGCTCCTGGCAGCGGTCCCAATATTTGCGATGAATGGGAGAGTCGACAGTCACTTTCTGTTGCTGGACGGTTTAAGCAAAACACTGACAATATTTATGTAAACAAGATGAAATATGGGATCTGCGCTCTTCTGGATAATTTCGCAGCATATAATGGTAATTCATTACTGACGTCTCGGGACAACATATCGTTTTCATCTTCAAGGGGCAGGAATCCAAAATAGTGTATTTTGAGTGATTCCAGGCTTCCGCCGCGAAGTAGATGAAATCTGTGCCCTTCTGGGAAATAACGCAGCGTATAGCGGTCATGTGTTACCGACGTTTCGGGAAAAATTAAAGGTTCCATCTCCAAGTGCCAAGAATCCAAAAAGTTACACTAGGCGTGGTTTCAGGCTTCTGCCGCAAAGTATATAAGATCTGCGGTCTTCTGGGAAATTACGTAACGTATAGTGGTAATTCTTAACAGACGTTCACGTACAACCTATCTGTCCCATTTTAAGTGGTCAAGATTAAAAGTGAGACCGATAGGTTATCCCGAAAATTCTGTAAAGAATTACCACTATACGCCCTACGTAATTTCCCAGAAGAGGAACATCACATATACTTAGGGGCGGAAACTTAAACCCACGAGAAGAGTGAACATGCTTGTACCTCTCCTTATGGCGAACCATTTCAGTGGGTTGTTGCGTCTCATCCGCATTCAGAATACTATAAATAGTAGATAGTGTAACATTACTCATGATACAGTGGTCAAGAACCCATTCTGGGCGGAGGAATGAGAGCGAAACTCCAATGCGGTGAAATAAACCGAAAGCAGACGTTCGTTTTCAACCCGTCTTGCTTCCTGAGAACTACACTTGACGAAGATATGTGGAGCAATTGTAACATATGGCCTCGTCCGTTTAAAAATGTTGCCTTGGAGTAACCAAGGACAACTGTAAGCTGAGATACAGTCAAATTATTTCACCGAGGCCACTAGGATTTCCTTGCGCAGGAGACTACTCGCGAGTGTAAGAACTTACGGTGTTTGTGTGTCACCAGTATGAAGGAAAATCACAATACACTTTTTTTTTACAGTCAAGGTAAGAGAGGTATAAACCAGTCCGGAATCTAGCCGCGCGGAACTAAAGGTCATGTGTTACAATAATAATAAAACCTGGCAGTAAGTAAGCCCCAGGGTTAACTGAGCTCGCTGTTTGCCCCGTAAAACTTTCCACTTCCCCTTGTTTGCCTTCCCCTTTCGCGCAGTTCAGAATCAACAACAAAATAACAGAAATAGACTAGGCTACTGAATTATTGAGCTACAAATCTGCCAGGTTCTTAACAAAAAATTGTCTGCATTACGACTTAAATTGGCCACTCTTTGAATAATTTTTCAACATTGCTTGATTCAACAAATTTATCGTATCACATCTACAATTGGAAATGGGTAAATCAGGTGATCAAAGCGAGAAAAATGCCCGAAAAATCAACTAAACAAGCTGTCCAAACCAAGCCTATGTTAGACATATGTACAAAACCTAACTAGGGCTCTTATAATCCGTAATGTTTCCGAAGAATTCGGCTGGCCCGACATGGCGTCACATTGCGCGTCATCTTTCGCCAAATTATTTAACACAGACTGATATCACAAAAGCAAACTCAGTAAAAGCTTTCGTGCTAAGCAATGGTCTAAGTTATCCGCACGCATATCATAAAATTTAATTACTGAAGGAACATCATTCCTCACTTAACCGTTTATGAAACGTTATGAGCCTGGTGACCAGTAAAACGAGCAGGAAAGAGAAGTCTCTTGCACCAGAAGTTCCATTACACCATAAATATACATATATGAGTGTGATGATACATAAAAACGGAATGCAGTAGACTGTTTCCTAATGGAGTACAGACTAAGTGCAGGGCAATCCCTTAAATGTTGCTACTTTTTCGAAAAAAAAACCCCCAAACGCAGGGTGGAGAAAATTTAGGTTTGGACCAATGTAAAGTATTTACCTCGCTTATAGCAGAAATGTTTGAATGAAATGAATTTACTTATTTTGAAACATATAAACTACCCAAAACAAATCATTTTCACAAAATATCTGAATAAAAATTTTGATATTACATAGTTAAGAAAGTACTTGTATATTCATCAGAATCAACTCATAACCTGCGGAGGCATAACTTGCCAACGACATACAGGCGTGAAACAGCCACGAGCCCAACAACTTTCCTTTTTGAGTTCTGGTGGATTTCCCCAACTAAATGCATGATTTATACCACAATAAACGGAAAATTTATTTGTTCCAATTACAAGTTTGAATTCCAATCGACCAGCATTTCCACATGTCTCGTATGCTGTTAGGTTTCACCAACTTTAGAAAACACCAAAATATCGGTGATCATTATGTACTTCCACAAAGAGTTCTTCCATTAGCAACCGCTGTTTAACATCATGCTTGTATCCACTTTGACGTGTGTCACGTGCAGGTGCATTCAGTTTATCTGTGTATTCACCATGGGTGTTTGTATTAATTACAACATGAAGCAATTTTATTAAATTACACGAAATATTTACCCAGTTTGGTAACTGCTGTGTTTGACGTCACACATACTAGTTTACACATGCGGCCACTTGGTTTTGCCGATGATAAAATGCTCTTAACAATCACTGATACCAAGTTTCAACCACTCTTTTTCGGCATTCCAAACGTTATCGGTCTATTGTCTATTTTCAATTCACGGAAAATTTACGGATATACGGTATCGAAAGTGATTAACAGCGAATGATTTGGGAAATGTGTGGAAGGAAGCCGTCGTGGAGTACCACAAAAAACCTGACATGGTATTCCGTGTTTCTCTCGAGATTCGAAACAAGTACACTCCGAAGTTCTACTACTATAGCCAACTTTCTTGGCCAATCATTTGTCTTTCTTACTGAATTTCTGTTTCTCGCCCTTAAGTATGAACTGATTTAAAAGTGCTAGGAAAAATATTTGGATCTAAGATAGATAAACTAACAGGACGAAAGAAACTGCATAATTAGGAGCTTCATAGTTTGTACTCTTCACCAACACTTTTTTTACCATGGCGCAAGAGCCCTAGCGGGCCAAGGACTCCTCATTATCAAGGATTCGTGATCACCCTCAGTTAGACACACCACACTCAGTGGGACTCCTCTGGATGAGTGATCAGCCCGACGCAGAGACCTCTACCTGACATCACACAACACACACAAGGGACAGACATCCATGCCACTGGCGGGATTCAACCCCACAATCCCAGCAAACAAGCGGCCCCACACCCATGCCTAAGACCGCGCGGCCACTCACCAAATACTTTAGCTATATTAAACAAATGTGTATGAGACGGGTGGGCCACTCAGCAGGAATTAGACTGTATATGCATGTGTAGTTTGTAATCGTAATGTCCGAAGGAAAGAAGCAGGTTGAGAGGGTTGGATAAGGGGATAATTAATCTAAAAGGTAAAAGTCACTGGGCGGGTTTGGATGTTGGCAACATTTAACTCTTTATGTTAAATCTCTAAAATATTACCGAAGTGATAGAAGCATGCGTATTTTTCAACCAAGCATAGACGATCGGCACCGCATGTTCCCTTGGTAAGCGGCAGTGTTTCAGCTCTCATAATCGACATTTCCTACCATCCTTGCTTTCACGAACAAATGTCACAGCTTCACAACTGTAAACACATATCGTTATATAAAACGTGGCTCAATTAGGCAGGTACGTTACCAACATGTCATGAAGCATGAAATAACGCGTTATCCGGCCTCAAGCTTTAATAATAATCTTGACCAATGAGACCGGCTTTGTCAGACAAGCATTCAGAGACTGACAAAAGCGGACAGAGATTACAATACACACAAAACACATCATCTTGCGCATTGTAATGGGTGTGCAATTTCAAGCGGAAGATACACAGCAGATGGCTAACGTTTCGAGTTCAGTTCAACCACCCCTTCAGGCACCAAACTAGCTGCGCTGTGCTGGCCTAAAATTAATCAATTTTCTTAAACAAGACTCCTACTCAGCTCTTAGCTTGGGAAGGGCTGTTAAAGAGACGCGAAATGGGAGACCTTCATGAATATTTATATCCTAGCTGCACGGACAATGGCTTGTGGTTCGTGTGCAGTCAGTATCAGAGATGACGACGTTGTGGGGTGTTCACTGCCAGGCGCACAGGCGGTTTCCTGGTGCTCTCCACTCTCGCGCAGAGTGACTGAATGAATGACTGACTACGTGGGTGTGTTCCATTTAGCCACGATAAATTGCATCTACGCCGTCTGCAGTCAGGCAAACAGCCGGCTAAAGAACTTACCATTTTCTTTTACCTGCAAAACACGTACAAACGAAATAAACTGGTGGGGCTGTGAAGGAACGTTCTTCTTGCCTTGCATGTGGATAAGATTTCTGCAGCACTTAATTTAACATGCAACCCAAATGACGGATCGGTCACACAGTGAACAGAGCGCAAGGGAAGGGTATTATGTTGCATAACCGTACCAACGGTAGTTTTCCATTAACTGATGCAAGGCCAACCGGTTCATCAGCACCACAGAAGGACTGCTGAACGTGAATTACATTCAAATATTTGCTTCATACCGCGCAGTAAACATACTCCGTCTCGGGTACAAAAACCAGTCAGTAACTGTTGAATAGGGAAATAATCGTCGTTTGATCTGAGATGCATACACAACACATAAATGATCTCTGTGGGCAGAAAGTGAACTTTTTTAATGTTAAACGTGGTGTTACGTAAAAAAATAATCAGGCTAAAAAACAGCTCTTATTTCTAAGACACGTCTATTAAAATTAAAACAAGAGCTAATTTCGATACCCAGGTTTCATACTAATGAGAATGTAACTCATATTCGGGAGAAAATTCATTGTTAAAACGATCTTCTGTGACAGTCTTCAGTTTCCTGAATGTAAGTCAATGATTCCTTCAAAAGCAGGCATTTGAATGATAATGACAAACCTATAATTTTATGTTCGTCGGCCCTTCAGTGAAAATCGCTTCCAAAGAAATTGCAAGAAAATTTTAAAAAGTTCTCGAGCGGAGAGAATATTTGGAGAGAGAAATTTGTTGAAGAATAAAAGACCAACTTGATGTCACTAGCTATTTTATTTCACTTCTTATGTATTCAACATGTTTCGGACATTAATATATCCATCATCAGGAGCTTGCGGCTGTGCTGTTGAATTACCACATCGGTCGTTTTGTTCTCGGTTCGTTGTGTGCTGGAGATTTGGTGCGGCTGGGTTTGAGTAGTGTCCGTGTTGCAGGCTTCAGCCATAGTGATAGTCAAGCACTCTGATTCTAGAGAGCTTTCTAAGTACCAAACATCCCTCATGGAAAGACAAACAATACACATTAATGTAACTGGAAGAATCTGCACGACACCATGTTGCGGCATTATAAAAATATCTGAATCTTAATTTCACTAAAATGATGACGCGAGTCATAAAAATAAAGAAAGGAATGCAGTAAACACCTAACTTGTGCCCAACAAGAAGCTTATACACGGAGTGTATGTAGCAGTATTTAATATAACAACAGTTTGTTTCTGATACTATCAGCTCAAATTACATCTTACCAAAAACGGAAAAAAGGGAACCGACTTCATGCAGCAGAGCCCTTTTCCACCATTTATGTAAGTCGAAGCGTCATTATCATCAGGGCTGGTTTAACTCTGTCGCAATCTGTATAGCTATAAGGGGCCCCACGTGACCTCAATTGCAGAATACTGTGACCGAGTATTTATTAACTGTGTTTCTACATACTTGTACCAGAACAATGTAATATCTTACACTCTGGTTTTCTGTTTAACCGTTACATTCACTCATTTTATCTCATCTCAACAAACTACACCCGTGAACACAACCTATGATAACCCTTCCATACACCAACAGCTGGTAAGTTTTTCGTAGTTTACCTCAGTCCCCCAGAAAGTACCTCAATTACACCATAACCGCTTCCTCCATAATCCTCTCCACTTCATCACTCATGAATTATCGTACCAGCTACTCTATACCCTACGAAACTAAGGGCGTCGTAAAATAAGCAGACGCCGCAAAGGAGTTACATGTACGGCTACACAAAACTGCGAAACAAACACACCCGACTAGGCGAAGTTAGATGCTGTGGCCTGTTAGAATTCCATTTGTCATTAAGGACGAGTTCCTATTTTTTGTCACGTTCCATTTATTGTCTCGCGGGACGTCATAAGATGTAAATGACAAATAATGAAAACATCAGCAGACATCGAGGCTGCGTGGCCCCTGGAGATGTCCGTCTGACACAACTGTTAACTCTCTTCTGCACACAATAAAATGCGCTTTCGCTACTATTAGTTATGACCACCACACCGAAACAAATGCATCATTCAAGCACAGTGCTCCTCGCCACTACGCCATCCTTAGTCAGCCAGGCTAAATGGAATGGAAGGAACCAATTCAAATCATTTACATAAATTAAGATCTCAAACCAGCTGGTATAGGGGCTGTACCAAAGGGGTCTAAATCAGCGAATCTCGCGCCGCATCTGGCCCAAAACTACTTGCTATCTGACAGTGAATTGTTTCACTTGGTTTACATTCCCCATAACCACTCGTCAATAATAGTACATGTATAATCATGACTGAGACTAACTCTTTCTGAGAACGCGAACTGAGTAGGAGCATACACACTTGATGAACAAAACAGCTTCTTTGTGAAACGTGTTTGGAAAAAAGAAAGATGAGCCATGACTACATTAATGGCCATGTTTAATGGTAAATTACGTCACATCCCTTCAGCATCCGGAACCCAATTCTGTCGCCCTGACGATGGATGCACTACGTTCTTGCGAAACGTCGAACAAACAAGATACATTAATCAGCGTAAATAACCAAAAGACACCACCATCTTATATTACATTCTTAAAAGACAAACGTAATGATAGCACAATATTTCAAAATGGTGTACTCTAGACTAAATGAGACATGAATCATAATGGACACCAACAGACGGTAATGATATCGCTTTCCTCCAGTCTCGCGAGGAAACAAAATACTCACTGAAGCTGTCAAGGTCAGCAACAAATGTCACGGTTTATTTTAATTTGTTATATTTTGTAAACGCTTCGAAAGGCTGCACAACTTAATTTCACACTTTCCTCTCTGGGTTCTATCATGTCCATTATTATTATTATTATTAT
>Ga0123352_10007163_pt1 | contig 17155 bp, 6 predicted proteins | sample TergutLab28metaG_FD_89700 | JGI IMG/M metagenome (GOLD analysis project Ga0123352, IMG submission 89700) | Labiotermes labralis P1 segment gut microbial communities from Petit-Saut dam, French Guiana - Lab288 P1 | ecosystem: Host-associated > Arthropoda: Insects > Digestive system > Gut ... | reverse complement strand
TGGGGCTGCCACCTTGATGCCTCTAGACCTGCATGCTTTTCTGTAGGGGTGTGCTCCCTTAGCTGACTGGGCCCAGTTTTAAGGCGCTGGACTTTCGCCTGCACCCTCTCCCATCTGCTGCAGTTTTAGCTGCATTGCCCAGGGGTCACGCGGCCAAAGGCTTCGCACCCACAATGCAACATGCTTTGTCTTCAAGCTGTGTGCTGTTGATACTGTAGTTATGCAATGACAACCCTACACTACCCCACATGCAGCATTGCTGGCAATATTATATCATTCATTCTCGCCCTCAGCCAGTATTTCCAACTTCAGCTTTTTTATATAAATGCACACCAAAAATACTGGCGGTACACTGAAAATGGTAGATTTCATTTAGTGGTCGCAAGCGAAAAAGTTTTTTGAGTACCCCTAGTGTAAGTTATTAACAGTGTTGTAAATGAACCATAAATTTAAGGCTTCTCACTGGTGTAATGAGATACCTGTTCTTCTGGCAAGATGCGCCGTGTCCATGGATAACTGGTGTCTAATGTTCCGATACAATGCACTGGGCCTTCAAGTGCGTTGTTGCAAAACGTCGGGCACATTGCACTAAATACCCATTGACGGGGAGCCACATGGTGACCTACGGCGGTATTCTTCATAAGCACTACAACCCCGTTCGATTTGTACACAAGATATCCCGATGTGTATCATAAACTAAATAATAAACATCTGTAGTCAACGTATTCATCTTTTATTATAGAACAGTATTTGCCTTATAAAATGCTACATGTTTCGACCCTAAAGGATCATCAAGGGGACGAACAAATATACTTTCTTTGTATTCGCGTCTGATGATGACGTTTAAGAATCGAAGTAGGTAATATTTTGTAACGCAAATATTGTGTTTATTATAAAGGATAGTTGTGTTGACTAAAATGGTCGTTATTACCCAACCCTGTCCCGAGTTCGGAATGAGTTACGTGCGTGAATAAACGCAATGAAACACGTGTTGTAATTAGTAAGGTGTAAAGTTACAGATTTATCTTGCGTCCGATTATAAATGTACCGACATTCGTTCACTAGAATGACATGCTTACAAACAGTGAGAACAACGTGGAAACAATGGAGTGCTCTGAAATGCGGTATGTTTGTGTAATGCGTCAGTAATGTTAAAAAGGAGAACCCATATACTGCGCACAATGTGTTTGATGGTGTTTAGTTGTAATATTTTGCTAACAGCTTCTTAATTAGTAATTTTACAGTGCAGTAAATAACGGCTTGTTTATAATGATAATTGAGGTTAAGTGTACCGGAACTTATTATTTTATATTTAAAATAATTACCTTAGTTGATATGCTTCATCACGATACATTTTAGGAAATGACATTTTCAGCTTAAGCCGATTTTATCCCATTTTAGCTCCTTTAACGTCTTACCTCTTAAGCTGTCTGAGGTATAACAGTAAAGATAGTCGCTTATCAGCTGACTCTCTGAAGACCTTTGCGACCCATTTGAATGAGAAATGTAGCAATGTACTAGTTATGGCAGGGGCTGGACTGAGTACACCAAGTGGAATACCAGATTTCAGGTGAGAGCATATGTCATACTTCTTTCACGATAGAAATTTAATTCATTTTTATATTATTTCTACCCTCTGCACTTCAAATCTGACAGCCCTTTTTAGGAATCCTTCAGTTTTCTCTGTAGCCTTAAATCTTCATTTCGATAACAGACCATGGTCCTATGTAAGTTCCATTTCTAATAAAATCCTGGTTAAGGTAGATATGACGTTCTGACAACTGTGACTATGAAAATGGCTCCTGAGGCATGAAACTGTAGTCTGGTTAACAAGTACAGTACCATTATTTCAGAGGAACCTGTTGTCTGCACCATCATATTATCAAAATCATTGGTACAAATCTAGATAAACCATCACTTCCCAGAGACTATTACATATTTTATGGAGTATGTGAAATCCAATTATTAAATGTGATCGTAAACATGTTACTTGTATAGCTGCTGGTATTTGTTTGTTAGGCCTTGTTTTATTATGGTATATTCAAAATTACAGTTCCATGCACACAACCTGTGAGTTGTGAGGTTTCCAAAACAGAAGATGAGGATCCCATTCTTCTGGCAAGAATCATCTTGGACATTTCAACCCCTGAAGATAAAGACACCATGTTGCCTGACCATGTAAGGATCCAGCTACCCAGTGATTCAGTGCCATTGCCATATCCCGGAAGAATGGGATCCTCTATTGCAAATACACACTATATATAAACAGCATGAAGCGTAAATGTACGGTATTACATGTCACCATGTGTGCTAGTCAAAAAAATATTTCACATATGTCTACATATAGGTTAAGAATTCTCAGTTGAGGTAAATACATCAGCACAGTAGGAGTGAGATAAGATATGTTGCTTTGATGCAGGCTTGAATCATTTCATGCTGCTATTTAAACTTTTAGTTGTATTATTGTTGAGTAATTTTATACCTGTATAATTACTCCTTATTGATAGTTAGGTTAGAATTTGACACATGAAGGTTGTGTTTAAACTGTGCACATCTCAGTTTCTTTGAAATTTTCCAAAGTTTTTCAGAACACTTTGTGGTACCCAGAGTACAAATTTACATGTAAGTGGAAGTATAATAAACTACTTCATTAATTTTCTAGAAGGGGCCCTTTTTATGACACCTGCCATTATTATAATGATTGTGGATATTAAAGGCTTGATTACTGTCAGTTGAACTTCCTCAGATTAACCAATATGTAGTGGAAACAGGTGAAGTAAACTAATTGTGAAGTATCTACTTTCATGAGTGATGTATTTGTCCTCATACTAAAGTAAAATATGAATGCTGTACATTTATGATAAAGCTTTGTCCAAAGAATTTTAGTTTAATTCCATTAGTGCATTACAAGACTAATGGCAGTCATTTGATTTAGCATATTTACAGACAATAACAATACAGAAATGTGACATTCAAACAATTACCTACAGGTCACCAGGTACTGGACTTTATTACAACTTAAAGCAGTACAACTTACCATACCCAGAAGCAATCTTTGATCTTGTTTATTTTGAACAAGATCCACGTCCTTTCCTGACTCTAGCTAAGGAGTTGTATCCTGGAGAAAAGTATCACCCAAATTTGGGGCATCATTTTGTTCACCTCATGCACAGAAAGGGAAAGTTGCTCCGCATGTATACACAGAACATTGATGGACTTGAAAGATGTAAGTTATTTTTTATCTCATCAGTGATCATTGTTCAGTTCACTGGTACAGTGTAACCAAAGTTCTGTTACTGAATCATCTTACACGGAGACATGTCACTTCTTTCATGCATCAGTACATAGTTCTAACTTGCACTAGGCTGTACCTTGGTTACATTACAAGAAATATGATGAGATACAGTGATCTTCCATCCAATATAAAAAGCTTGATTCATGATAAAAGAAAGTTTAAAGTCTTTAAAAACTTCTGACACATTCCTTCTATTCATCAGAGGAATATTTCAGTACTAACATCCACTTAGGTCTTGTTTTTTATGACTAAAAAGAATACTTTCAGCAGTTACAATCTATGCATTAATGCAATTTCATTACCATTTGGACTGTAATGGTTATTTATGTATTACATTTTTATGTATTACTTACTTACTTACTTATGGTGCAGAGTCCTTCTTGAGCAGCTAATTGGTTTGCAGCTAGTCAAGAAATTCCCCGCATTTTACGGAACACGAAGGTTCATTACTGCACTCACAGGCATCCACCACCTGTCTCTATCCTGGGCCAGCCCAATTCAGTCCATATACCCACATCCCACCTCCTGGAGATCCTTCCTAATATTATCCATCAATCTAAGCCTAGGTCTCCCCAGTGGTCTCTTTCCCTCTGGTTTCCCCACCAAGACCCTATACACCCCCTCTCCTCACCCATACGTGCCACATGCCCAGCCCATCTGATTCTTCTCAATTTTATCACCCACACAATATTGAGTGAGGAGTACAAATCATTTAGCTCCTCATTATGCATTCTCTTCCATTCCCCTGCTACCTTATCCCTCCTAGGTCCAGATACTCTCCTCAACACCATGTTTTCAAACAACCTCAGCTTCCTTTCCTCCCGCAATGTCAGCGACCAAGTTTCACACCCATACAAAACAACAGGCAAAATTATAGTTCTTTATAGCTTGATCTTTAAATTTTTGGATAGCAACCTGGAAGACAAAAGATTCTGCACCAAATGATAGCAAGCATTTCCTGACCTCAATCTGCTCTTGATTTCTTCCGGAATAGAATTTTGATTCGTTAAAGTTATTCCCAAATATTTAAACTCTTCCACCCTCTCGAAGGTACTATTATCAATCCTCACACTATGAATTCGTCCTGCATTCTGATCTCGAGACATGACAATGTACTTAGTTTTATCAGCACTTACTTCCAGTCCAATCTCCCTACTAGCAGCTACTAAAGCTTCTGCATTTTCCTTTACAGTATGTGTATTAGTGTCCGATATAGTGTATTATGACTAATTCTATATCCAACAGGTATCATAGAACTTTTAATGGATTGATGGAATTGAATAAAATGAATGAATGAATGAATATATAATTTTGTTTATATTACTACTATCAGCACAACTCACATTGTGTAGCTAGTTGGTAGGAGGTTTGTGCATTTCAAAATGGGGATATTATCCATGATACAAGCCTTTCTTTGCTGTAAATCCTCACAGTCCTTCATTCATTAATGCAGCAAGCTGAATTAAAGTACATTAATAATTGAATCAATGGAAACTTTTACAGAAAAAATTATGGTATTAAATAGGCAGGGTTACTGCATTAGAAAGCTATGAAGACTGCTGCAAATGATGGCTCAGTATGTTTCACCTATATTTGACACATCTGTGATATCTGTAAATTTTTGGCATATACAGAATGCATCATGGCAAGCTTTGGTGTATATGCAATGCATTATGGGAAAGTTAAATGTATATACCAGCACTAAAAAAGAAGTTAAAAAGTTAAATATACCCAAATAAAATGGAAAGGGTTGCATGCAGGGAGTATAAAGTCAGAAGAAAAATTCTTCATATATAAATGGAAGAACGTGAAATGGTACTGTAAGTAGCATAAATACTTATAACTTTGATGTTTTATGTTTGGAAGTGAGTGGCATACCAGAAGAGAAATTAGTAGAAGCTCATGGAGGCTTTAGCACTGCTTCTTGCATCAGGTGTTTCAAGAAACATGATCCACACAAGACTCGAGAAGACATCTTACAAGGCAAAATTGTTTACTGTGACAGATCATTTTGCAAAGTAAGAATTTATTTGCACTTGAAACATGTTTGGATGTATCAAAGAAATGAGACAAGACTTTACAGTCAGGGTTGGCAACCCTTTTTAAGTCTGTTTGCCATACATGAAGATGAAAACTGTTTGCATAGAGGAACCAAAATTTCATTCTCATCCACATGTACCCACATGCAAAATAACATTTTATTATCAAGTTTGCGACTATTTTTTAAATAAAAATATCTTTGAAATAAAATTCTGTTTTCCCAGCAACTTTTTGGTGTGCCAGTGAAGACCTTATTAATTTTTCTGCACATAACAGATTACAATAATATCATAAATAGAAGGGAATGGATTAATGGATTGAAACTATAGTAATATATATTTGAACTAACACGAACAGGTAAGAGGCAATAACAGCAATAAAAGTAAATATTTCAAATATGAAATAATACTGTGTTAACACCAAGATGATCCCAGATTTAAATATTTGGAGAAGCTGCTTGCATACTTTATGCTGTAATGTGACATGATATAATGTAATGTACTGTGTATTTATTTATTCTCATTTCTTTAAAATTTACACAAAGCTTAGGAAAAATGCAACAGCCATTGGGACCGTTCATTAGACAAATGTAACTCAGTAGCCAAGTCATCTTAACAAAAACATTTTTACCAAAACTGGCACCTAGAAAACAAAATCTTTAAGTATTCAAATGGAATGTTGTGGATGAGTAAACATTCCCGCTTTGAGTTGTGCAAGTTCCAGGTTTGAATATCTGTCTGAGGTCTGGCTGCCCAACTTCACTTCCACCTTTTATGTGGCCTGCGTGCATTTAAACTACATAAACTATGCAACCGAAAACCAGCAGTTAAATAAACCAAAAATACAGTATTGTAAAGTAGTTGGACAACCTTGTCCCTCCATTCCCTACCCTATGAGAATTCAGAACTTTGGATATACATTTGAAGGCTGGTGTGAACCATTTACTGGGTTTCTCAGTCAAGGACTGAACTAACATTTTTATTTTATTATGTTCTGCAGAGTTATAATATTTCTTAACACTGACAGAACTTGGAACTGTGATCCTTAACAGGATTTGTCAACTAGTCATCCATGGGCTAATTTGCATTGTCCATAAATTTTAGTTAGCATCACTCACATAGCACTCTGATAGTCTTAAAGAGCATGTACACAGTAAAGCAGAACATATTCTGGTCCTTGTAAAACTCATTCCTATTTTACAAGTCCACAATTCACAGAAGGTTGAGGATCACTGATCATTGATTCTGTACTCATAGTATACTTTGCAAGGAAAATCCCTAAGTAAAATATACTCTGCAAAGAAAGACACTACATTAATTTTTTATATATGTGCCTTATCCTTTACTTTCTTGTGTTCAGGGTTTGGTGAAACCAGACATTGTATTCTTTGGTGAAGCTCTTCCTGACCGTTTCTGGTTACATGAGATAGATGCTTCACTTGCAGACTTCCTCATAGTCATTGGGACATCCCTTGAGGTAACATTATGTTAAAAGTTATGAATGGGACAGAGACCATAAAATTACTTTTAAAAGCATGATAATGTGATTTCACTAGTCCCAAGTTTATGTGACACTAGTAAGAAAGATACATGACAGGTTCTGAAGTATTAGTGCTTCATTTTATCATATTTTAAAAACACAAAGCCATTGTAGCTTAGTCAGTATACAGACTAGGCTACAGGCTGAATGATCCAGGGTTAAAATCCTGGCAAGGGCAGGAAATCCAGAATGGCTGTGGGGCCCAACCTGCTTCCTAGTCAGTGGGTACTGAAGGTCCTTTCTAAAGTGGCTGGGGCATAAAGGTGACCATTAACCTCCATCTGCTCCCCTTATATGCCTTTATAGCATGGACATGGAAGACTTTACCTTTCTTTAAATTAGAATTTGAACATATGTCAGTATTCATTCCAGTACAGGACTGTCATGTTTTCATATCTGCGGAAATGGAATATCTTAAAATATGACAGAACAAAAGCTATAGATAATATAACAACTGGCTATGATGAAGGAAAACCACACTGAAACAGAATAAATATTTTGTCAGCAGTCTTTCTTATGTATTATGTTGTATTCCTTAGCTGACAAAATGCAACAAACAAAACAGTTAAAAATCCCTACAAATTAATCAAGCCTGGCATTTTATAAACCTATCAGGTATATATTTGGGGTAGTTTTAGGAAAACAAATGCAACTACATATTGACAAATCTTCACATTTATAGTTGGCATATTATTACAATAGTGACTCATCTGAGGTGTCTAGCCCCTCAGGATGAATCTGTTGGATTGAAATGTATCGGCCACGGTTAGTTATTATGACTTTCTAATATCTGCGTTCTTTTATTTTGTTGGTCAAGAAAGGTATGTTAAATATTTACTATTCTAGTCTTAAACTCCGTCTCTTATGAATTTCTATAAAGTAAAATACACTATCAAAATAGCTTGATATTAGCTCTGTACAACTGATAAGACACCTAAGTAGTATTAATGGGGTGTCTCACTTAGTTTTACTGTAATTCATGCACTGTTTCTTATGCAGAAACGTAGTCAGAAGAATGTGCAGACAACTTTATATACTTACATGGATATTCAAGGAGTCCCAACTACCTACAGCGAGAACAGTAAATTCACAGCTAAATGAAAACAGTTAGCTGTAGTTATATTAAATATCTTATGATTTCTTTTCCATATATTTTAAATTGTTTTTTTAGGTATATCCATTTGCAAGTGTAGCAGATGCAGTGCAGTACCATATCCCAAGACTACTTCTTAATAGAACAGTTGTAGGAAGTTTTGGGTATCGTGATCATGATGCCATCTTATCTGGCGATATAATTGAAAATGTGAAAAGTCTGGCTGCAGCTCTTGACTGGACAAGTGAACTGGAAGAACTTGTCAGACAGTATGAACAATGTAAGTGATACAGTCAACATTAGCTTCCTCCTAGGAACCAACTGCTTGATTTACTCAAGATGTATAGTACCTGTAAAAATACTTAACATTTATCGTTTGTACAAATAATAGTAAAGAAATTTGTGAATTAATTGTAAAATTAATCAGCAATTGAAGTGTCTAGAAAAATAGTTCATGTTGTACCTTTATGTTTTCCTTTATATCTTACAAAATTATGTCAGCCAGTTTATTCAGTATAAAACCATTCTGTATAGATGGTGCAGTTTAATACCTGACTTTTACATAACTGCATATTCTTCCATTCTGTTCCAGCCAGTTTTACTGCTTAAACATGATACTTTAAAACTGGGTAAGGTGTCACAACTTCAGAAGTTTTTACAAGGATGTCCCAAATTACATTGCATAACCATTGTTAATGTCATTAATCACATGATACAAAATAATATGATACAAAAAATTCCTAGTTTCTGACAGCATCGCTAATCATGAACACTGGAAATATTTTCATTAAATCTAAAACAGAGCTGAAGATTCTGGTCTCATGTAATGTGATGCTGCATTGTTGGGTAAGGTCCATGACATTGAACCCCTGGAAGATGAAGGCAACATGTTCCTCAGAAATGTCAGGCACCAGTGCATCACCACATCATACAAGACCAGAATCCTCTATTACACCTTTGTGAAACTTCAAGAGCTTACAAACAAATGTATTATAAATTTGTTGGATGTCATACCTTATCATCCAGATTTACCACACCTAATACTGAATAGCTGTGCTAGAAGCTGGAAGGCTTCGGGTTCAATTCCTGATGGTATCACTGGATTTTTCATTGACTTAATCCTTCTGGCTGCACTATGGCCTGGGGGTCAACCCAGCCTCTGGCAGAAATGAGTACCAAGGATATCTCCCGGGGGGTAAAGTTGGCTAGTTCATAGGGCTGACAGCCTTACCACCTTCATGTGCCAACTGTCTATAAATTGTGGGAGCCTCAAACTCTTGAGTCCTAAGGGCCTGTACAGGGATAGCTTTACCTTTAATACTTAAGTAGACAGTATTCCTTAGCAGTAAATGCAATAGACAGGGTTACAACCGTTATATTGAATTATGTGGTTGTGAGGAAACATTTTTTGTTTGATGTTTCATAAGTTTTGCAACAATTTTCCATCGGAATGATCACAGTTATCTGGTCCACTTTTTTGGTACACACCTGTACTTTCACTGCCCCTAATAGAAACTACGGGATGAAGTTGTGACTGTTTACCTGAACTAGTGGCAAGATCCCTATGCAAAGTTTCTATTACACACTTCTCAGAACTTCCACACACCAAAAACCGTATATAGCTGTCCCACACAAAGCCATGTTTTATATTGACAGAAGTTATAAATAAGAATGAGGTGCAGGTCTGAATCAGTGGTTGCTTTTTTTCTGATTTTTCATGTTCTGTTAAAGATATAGAGTGTAAAAGAACGCTGAATTATGTAACCTCTCAACAGTGTAATGGAAAGCAATCGTGCTTCTCTGTGTAACCTGACAGTAAAGTGTTACTGCAACTGACTGAGACACAAAGAGGTATCTCATTGTACAACATTAAACTCTTTTTGACAATCCAAGTTTCAATTTCTGATTGGTGGATAATGAAGATTTCATTATAAGCACAGAGCAAAGCTTTCACCTCAACCAAAGATTAGACTTTGGACATTTGGATAATATCAAGAACACAGAGTAGTTTGGAATGTAACACTAAGTTCTGGAAAGGGAATCTACTTCCACCCTCAGGCATAAGGTGTAGAGACAGGTACTCAATTGGATCCATGAGACACAGCTACTCTCAGCTATTCTCAATCTTGAATTCAGATTAGTTAAGAATAGCTATCTCATCACCCTTTTGCCAAAGAATGGAAATAAATACACTTTCCCAAATGCTGTGTGTTCCATTTTTTGTATTTTTGGAACACTGTACGATGAGATTCAACTAGCTGATTGATTCAAAATGTGAAACAGCTTTGACAGAACCCTATAAAATTGAAATGTAAGTACTATTTTGCACAATGTATTTCTTGGGATTGGAGGAGGTACAAGAACATAGGATCATGGCGCAAGTGTCTATTGGGACTGGGGGAAATGCAAGAAGATATAATCATAGTCACAGGTGACCCTTGGGATTGGGGGAGGTGCAAGAAAATAACTGTCTGTTATGAATGAGGCAGGTGCAAGAAAATTGAATCATAATGTATGTATTATTACAAGAATGAATCCTTAACTTAAATTGTTAACATTGTCTCCTGGTATCATTAGCAGTGCCTACTGCATGTGAAACAGTGTAAATGTATGCTTCCATCCATTTCACTCCAGGATGGAATTTAAAGAAAAACAATACATTGTGTCTATACAGATTTTTGTCGTCTCACCATTAAATCACAAAATACAGCCAAACACTGTGTTCAAAATACATTCACAATGTATACTACACAAACAGTAATTTCTAAATATGGGTCTTTCTGAAACAGAGTAGATACGGTGCTTTGTAATAATTTGCCAGGATTAATCACTATCAATTTCCAATTATGCCATTAATTAGGTGCACAATTCATGATACTTATGAATAAGTTTAGTTCCAGCTGTAACATTTGTTAACTGTTTATTACACCAGTACTGTTCTACATGCAATTATGACTTATCCACTGTACATGACATGCAGTAACACACATGGAAACAGTTATTATTAAATTATTATTCCACTATTGGTTATACATAATGTCACTCAGCTACCATTAGTCCAATCCTACTTCAGAAATTTAAAAGGAAATTAGGCAGTCTCATTAAAAATGTGCACTAGTTGCTTAGATGGAGTAACTGAGGAGCAAAGTAAAAAGGTGGTACAAGTTACAAAATTAAAAGCTCTGATGTTATTAAGATTACTAGGGCTAACAACTGAAATGACATATTATGTTCATGAAGTCTGTATTGAACTCTGACCCTTGAATGGTATATGGAGACTTGAAGAGACATTTGAAAAGGGGACCATTAGTCATGCAAACTGCTGCTCTTGCACAGATCCACTGCTTATTTAGAATCAAACTGGGATACCTCCAAGAACTTTTTAATTATGATCCACTTAAATACAGTGTCACCATCTCAAAACAATACAGCACAGTGTGGTTGGGTGATAGGTGAACAACTGAAAAGGATGTGGAAGGAACTGGTTGTGGCCTAATTAGAGACATTATTCTTGCATTTGCCAGAAGGATCTGAGGAGAACAACGAAAACTGGGCAGGCTGATTGGTGTCAGAGCTCATTGGAACTGGGCAACTCCAGGCAGGATGATTAAGTGTCAGAGGTGGTTTGAACTGGGCACCTCCTGGCAGGACTGTTGGTGTCACAGTTGGTCTGAACTGGGCACCTCCCAACAGAGTGGTCAGTAAAAAGGCTAGTTTGAACTGGGCACCTTCCAAAAGGATAGTGTTGCAGCTGGTCTGAACTGGGCACCTCCCAACAGGCTGGTGTCAAACCCACCACCCAGTAGGATGTTTGGTGTCACAGCTGGTTTGAATTTGGCAACTCCCAGCAGGATGGTTCGTGTCACAGCTGGTTTGAACTGGGCACCTCCCAAAAGGATAGTGTCACAGCTGGTCTGAACTGTGCACCTCCCAACAGGCAGGTGTCAAACCCGCCACCCAGCAGGATTGTTTGGTGTCACAGTGAGTTTGAACTGGGCACCTTCCAGCATGATAGTGTCACGGCTGATCTGAACTGGGCACCTCCCAACAGGTGGTAGGTGTCAAACCCAGTTTGAACTGGGCACCTCCCAGCAGGACAGCTGGTGTCAAACTCAGTTTGAACTGGGCAAATCCAGCAGGATGGTTGGTGTCACAGCTGGTTTGAACTGGGCACCTCCCAGCAGGATAGGTGGTGTTACATCTGCTATAAACTGGGAACCCAAATACAAGGCAAAAGGATTAAAGCTTCAGATAGTTTGCAGGGTCATCAGTGAACTGCTACAGCTGATTCGCCTGGCATGTCACGAATTTTACAGTGCACTTCTTCACACAAGACAAAGTCAGACTAGCAATTACAAATGGGGATGGCGGTTAACAGTGTCAATCATGACATGGACAAGGTAAAATTACAGGAGGAAAAATAAGAGAAAGGGATTAAGGAATTATGACAGTAAGCAAGTAGTCTGTTGGACTTGGATGAAATATACAGAATTTAGTTTAATAAAATTACAAGACCTTCTGTTTATTGTTCAGTAAGCACAGCGCGCATGCATGCACACACACACATACAAAACATTTTTCTCAAGTTGTTGACAGTAATGTAAACATATGTTTCTGTGACTGGAATTTAATGACAAGAAATGCATTCAGTTTTTCTTGGAAATACATTAGTCCTAAAACAAAAAAATGTGATATCAACAAAATTAATTTGCTTATTGCAGGCATGTTCTCTTTTATTTTTAAACCAAGATTCAGACGAACTTTTTTTACTATTGTAAGAAATGTCACTTGCACCATCTTTTCACTCATATCCTCAGCTGTAGCATGACCTTTACAGTTAACAATTGGAACACAAATTACCACTCTCACATGTGAAGCTTTATGATACATGACTTCATAAATTATCCATTTGGCATTTAAACAACATGTGCTAAAAAGTTTGAAGTCTATTAAACAATTACATTTCAAGTGTTTCAGTTGGTAACATAATTACATACAATAATCTGTGGACCACAATCATTTTCATGGCATGTACAAGGGTTTAATTTTGCTATTTTCAGACTGCTCTGTTCCTAAATATACATGCTTTCTCTGTTAATTCAATAATTTCAGCAAATTTCAACAGAAATGGTAATGGGCAAGTAAAAATTGCCCTTCTGTTTTGGACTACCTGTATGCAAGCACTGCACATATAAAAAAATAAAGTAAGAGAAGAAATTTATCTTCTTACATTTAACAGACCAGAAACTATTCTTTTCTTGTTCATATCAAATAATACAATATTAGGGGAATTCAGATTATATCATAAGGAACCGTTTTTGGTCACTGAACAGTACAATTATGTTTCTCAAAAGGCTTGCGACAATTATTGATTCACGACACCCTCATTTCGATGGACACTGTCCATTAGCTAAAGTATAATTAATATACACAACATTTTAGCAGTTAGCTCTACTCCTTTCTACATGAACTAACTGAGATACACAACAATGGAAGCTCCTCAAGTCCCACAGTTTAGTTCCAGACTCCCCCTGCCAACCACTGACAAAACACCTACTACAAAAACTTCAACCAGCTCAGGAAACACAGGACCATTGGTAAAATAATCTAACACTTCACCAGTAAGATCAAAGACCTGTAACTGAAATGAGATGTCACCCTCATCAGCTATGACACTGTAAGCTTCATTACAAATGTCCCATTCAGTGAGGTACTTGGACACAGATGAGAAGCTAGCCAGGAAACCAACCCTCAGTGTGGATACAATCATGTAACAAACTGTGTATATGGCTTGCAATGGCACTTCCAAGTTCGAGAAAAACTTTACCAATAGCCAGATGGAAGGACAATGTGCTCACCACTCTCTCCAGTAACCAGCAACAAACACATGCAAAACTTCAAAGAAGAAGCATTAGAGCAAACTGACATGATACCAAACATCTGGCTCAAATGATGTTTACTGCTGATATACACTGAGCAACTCCCATTCCTGTAATAGATCAATGCAACAAATATTTAGATCAATTCTTCCCCAATTATAGATGAATGAAGGTCATATGCATATGAGATTTTCCAGAATTCTTGATTCCATTCTGCACCCCAAAGGTATCAGGAAGCCAATAAGACAACACAGAGACACCCCATGAGACATGAGTAAGTTGGCTCAGCATTATGGAGTTGTTTTAACATTTATAAATGAAAGGGTCATATACACCCAACACAGGACACAACATAACATTATAAGAATCTTAATTTGTATTACCGTATTGTAAATTCTAATTGCCCGGACTAACAAAAAAAAAAAAATTAACAGACCAGGGAAAACAACCATATGTGAAAGACAGAGCTGTCAGCCTTATACTACCAAAGACACCGGTGATTTGGCAATGATTCTTGTAACACATCCAAATATGGCCCATTACCTGGGCAAAACATGTTGTCTGAACATTGTACATGTACAGTGTAAAATCAAACTGTGTCTAACCCAGTCTTTCTTTCGTTCACATTTGCCACATGGCCACATGGTAATTTGGACCTAACACATTCCAGGCCATGACACCAAGTTCAGCAGTGAGAATTAGAGAACTTGGAAAACACTACTCTTCCCATGTGTACTAGTTAGATTCTGCATCATCATCAGCAGCAAAAGCACCAGCAGAAGCAGCACAGTGCATATAGAAAATCTGCTCACAATGGACCATACAAACATTACACCTCCAATCACCCCAACGGGACAAAGCAAGGAATAATCCAATGGCTGACAAAAAAGAGCAACAGTCACGAGAAGAAATAAAGACACCTTGAAGAAGGAAAAAGCAACCATTAAAAGCACACTAATAAGAACCAAAAGACCACAATTATTTTTAACAGAGTCCTCAGGAAGAGAACCTCCATTAATCAACAATCCAAGAAGGGTACTGCCCTAATACCACACATCCAGGATGCAGGGTGAAGCTGAAAAGATTCAAAGAATCTGAAATAAAGGTGTAATATGAACAGCATTCAAGTCACAAACAACATGTAACATGGTCACAAGGATCAAATCAAGAAATGAAATACAAAAATCTAAGAACTGCATATTCACCATTACACACAAATGCAACATAAAAATTGCATTGAAGTCCAAAATAGAAGAACAAATCGCACTCTTAGAATGAATAACACAGAATACAATGGGACAAGACACAAATTATCCACAAAGAAGGATGCTGGAATGTTAGGAAGCAGAAAGAAACAGATTTCACCAGAACAAGAGAACAGGTCATCAGACAACCACATTGGGGCATGAGCTTGATAAGTCTTCCACAACTGTGCATTATGAAATAATCCACACATAATCTAAACTGAGTTACATGACAACAAACATTCAAGAGGAAAAAATTAAGCATAGATATGTTGTCTGCCAAATGCTTTTCATGCTGATGCAAGGTTAATACTGTTGTCTTGTACTAAGAAACAATGTGCATAGTTAATGTTTTAGTTTATATATTTTTATGTTAATCTATTTCCAATAGTTAATACTTAAATATCACACAATCTTACTTGAAGACTGACCAATACAGCATGTATTAATGAAGACTAGGTCTGAAGATACAATGCACTTAGGCTGATATGATTCGTCACTTTGATTTGGTATTAAGAGAGTGATGTGAACATATACCACAGTGTTTTATGAGACGAAGCCGGTGAAAAGCTTGTGATTTCATCATTTCTAGAATATATGCCGGATATGATAGGCCTCAAGTGCATCTGTAAAATAAGCAGCATCTTTAATGCCATCATTTGACTGGTAAATAATTTAGTTTCTTGAATTTGTGGTTATATGCAACATACAAGTGATGACTATGATTGCAATGGACATTTCTTGGCATTACTGAGACAGTACTTGGTTGCATTAGACTGTATAAATGCATGTGGGAACCTAAAGATGAAGGTATAGCTAACTTCTCAAATGTCATTTATGTTAAGTATGCTTCAGACAATGGACAATGTCCAATAAAATCAGAGTAAAGTGCAATTACATTTCTCCCAAACAAGGATATATAGGTATATAACTTAGCTACTATTCTTGTATTTATCCCCCCAGCTGTATTGTCTCAACAACTGATTTCTGAGAACCAAGTCACAAAAATTTCTACTACAGCAACAGCTGTAATTAAAATAAAATATATGATTGCGTTTCAATATGTCAACTAGTGCCATAAGTAAAGTAATGTTTAAGGCTATTCATTCAGACTGTCCATAAGTAGCACTGAACACCGTCACACTTTTGTCAAATAATATTAAACTTACCTTGGATAAATTCGGTGTAAGACCGTAAAACTTGAAAACTACAAACACACAAACACATCCACATACCTCAATAAGTTACACATTTAGGAGTGTCTCACGAAATGATTGTACAGAGATACTTTGATTTTAAATCAATTTTGTCACACAATATCAGGCCTGGCAGCAAATCCATACATAGAACAGCAGAAAAATGTATCACAAATTCAGAAAATATTTTTTCCCCACTGTGCTCATATGAAATGAAATACAAATAAAAAAAAAAACTAAGAGGTCTGTAAATAAAGTAATGAGACTGCCTGTGTATCGCACGATCTGGCAATACTGCGGGCTTGCCCTTCACATGAAGGTTACATAACAGTCTCATAGACTTCTAGTATGAGTTTCAACTCGCTAGCATCAACACGCTAATTTTAGTGCGGTTTCTTGTGAAGCAGTTTTTGTGTGTGTGTCACGGAAATGGAAGAGCGCAATTTCGAGCAACGATGTGCAATACAGTTTTATGTTAAACTTGGGGAAACCGGCATTGAAACTTTCAATAAACTGAAACAGGACTATGGGGAGCATGCTTTGTCGAGATCACAAGTGTTCAAGTGGTTTAAGGCATTTTCAGAGGGCCATGAATCCATCGAAGATGAACCCCGCTCTGGAAGACCAACTTCAAAAACTGATAACAATGTGGAAATAGTGGGAGCCCTTGTGCGGTCAGACCGTCAACTTACAGTGCAAATGATCGCTAGTGAGTTAAATTTGAACCAAACTACGGTCCATCACATTTTAACAGATGAATTAGCCATGAAAAAATTGTGTGCGAAGTTTGTTCCCAAAAACCTGACAATCGAACAGAAGGACAATCGGAAGGACGTGTGTCTTCATCTTCTGGAACGGATCCAAAGAGA
>Ga0123352_10007160_pt1 | contig 17157 bp, 8 predicted proteins | sample TergutLab28metaG_FD_89700 | JGI IMG/M metagenome (GOLD analysis project Ga0123352, IMG submission 89700) | Labiotermes labralis P1 segment gut microbial communities from Petit-Saut dam, French Guiana - Lab288 P1 | ecosystem: Host-associated > Arthropoda: Insects > Digestive system > Gut ... | reverse complement strand
CTCAACATCTAATGCTCCTGATGATGGGCGTATGTACCCGAAACATGTCGAGCTAAGAATATATTAATAAAATTACCTTGTTGCATCAAGTTGGCATTCCACATTATTTCACTACCACGCTAAATTTTTTATATACGAACTCGCAATATTTAGTGCGTCAGAGATGTTCGGATTGTTGAATTGACGCGTTTGAGTAGGCCAAGTTTTTTGGATAGAACATACTTCCATCCAGTCTAAGGATTAAGAATATCTAGGGTCATAATTCTAATCGTCCTATACGCCTTCATGGTGGGCAGAAGGACAAATTTGGCTTTATATACAAAACAACTCAACCAATAATGAAAAACAAAAGCATTAACAAAATATAAATATAAGGTTAATAACATAAAATGTTTGTTTTTTTTAATAGAATTCCTTGATCAGTAATTAACAAACACCCAAAATCCTAATTAATTTGATGGATGGGTGGAAGGAGACGGCAAACCTGCTAGGCGCAGTTTGCAGGTTTTCTCTGAGATGTTACTAAAACAAGAAAGATTATTCTCTTCTTATTTTACGTGCCTTTTCCTATTCTGGTCCTCGGGGTGTACCTTATCTGTAACTGATACCAAATCCAGCCGTTTCAGTACTTCTTTCTCCAGAACTAGTAGAGCGAGATCACTAAATCTCTCATCGGCCATGTTGTAATTTAGGCCGAGTTCGCACCAAACAAATACAAGAATAGATCCTCTTACAAGTAGCAATGGACGCCACAATTGCTTCTACAGTTACCGGCAATTTGTGAATCTTCTGGAGTGCCATCAGATACTCTAAAAGCAGGTCCATTTTAGCGAATGTTTGCATTTCACTCTGATTTCCTCCTATTCCCTTACATTCAAAGTTTTTATGCGTCTCCCTTCTACTTCTGTACTGTGCACATCACGTGATTAGTGCTCTGTTGAATGTCTGAAGGCTATCATATCAACAAAGGACTTGATGGTTGTGTGAGTCGCGATAGCACTTTTCAATGCACCACTGCTTTAGTCAAGGTACTTCAGATTCACTGATTCTGTTATCATTCACCGGAATGAATAGCTGGAGTGGGCGAAGTTCGCATTCGGGTAGTGCTGCTCCCTTGCTGTTAATATATTCACCCTAATTAATAACGTTATCTTAAATGACGTGGCAGACTCTTCTCCTTAACTTACGAAAGAACATCAAATTCAGTGCTGTTTCTTTCAAAAGTGTTTTTACATTCGATCCAGATTTTCTCGAAAGAATCTGAAGTTGTAAAATATATGGAAGATTACGTTTATTATCACTGCAAGTCGAACCGTCTGGCAGTCGTAGAAGGATAACCTACGTAGCAAAAAGTCACATAGTACGTGCACCATCTTCGCAGTATAATTATGCTGAAGTTTCTTCTAACTTGGTCTGCATGTGCTACACAAATTGGAACGAGAGACTTCCATCTCCCATTACATTCATCTTGCTTTATGACTCCCTTGAAGTCTTAAATTTCTTTCGCGTCACAATTTTCTCATACTTCTTGAAACCAGAATTTTGTTTTTAGCCCTTCTTCATTTTTCGTAATCATTACTAGGGAAATTAAAATTCTATGTCAATTTTGCAGCTGTGCATATCACTCTACATTCAAAAGAAAACAACGAGTCGGTTTCCCAACTGTGATCTATTCCAACTAATTTTCAGGTACACCAGCGACGCCGAAAACACCGAGCTAACATAGGAAGTGTCTAAAAGTGTTAAACGAATTTTTCTTCCCTGAAAAAAGTTTTTATTCAGATTTGTCGTAACTTGAGCGTAACACACTTGTTTATTTCTTTTATAGTTCACCTTTCAGAAAATATTTGCTGATAGAGCACTGCACCCAAATCAGAATCTATCAATCATGTGGCACCATAGTTCTTACAGCACGTACACTCTTCATTGTCAGAAGGAGTAACAGAGTCAAAATCGGTTATCAAATCATGAAAGAGACTGAACATTTTGTATTGCAATAAACCAGTGTTGTTATAGCCTAAGGGTATTATGTTACGATTAACAGTGAGGAATTAATTAGTATTACAGAACATCTAAAGCTATAGACGAGGTGTCGCATAAACTGAGGTCGTTATATCGGGGTTCGACTTTATTTATCTATGAGGTTGCCGTAATGGAGGTTGCTGAAACAGTAATTAAAACTATAAAAGTCTCAAGAGAAATCATAGAGGCGTGTATGAAATTCTCCGCCCGTCTTGTTTCCGCATAGTGTAGCGTTACAAAAGAAACCGAATTCTACAGTAGTACATAATGTCTACATGTTTTGCAGGTACCACAAGCGGGTCGCAACTTTATGTAAGTTTCGTAGGAACGCAGGATCATGCATACTTCATCTTTGATTATTAAATTCACTTAGAAAAATAACGGGACTCTTGATTGCTACTGACATTTGGAGCCCAAACACCAATATGGCGGTGAACGGCTTCATTTAAAAAATTGACAAACGTACTGCGAAGTGTTACATTTCATTATAATCGTTTCTATAATTAGTAAATATATTATTTTACTCTAAATACCTTACAGTGCTTAAAGATACAAGCGTAAATAAAATACAGATTTAATTTGAAAGCGTATCCCACGCATAGGACCGTGTTATAAATTTCTATATGACACTTTCCCGGCATTCCTGTCGCAGCGTGTACGTTCACATTGAGTTACAGAAATGCTGTCACAGTGTGCAGTTCCATGTCTTGGGTCGAACACAAAATTATATTGTCCTCGGTGGGCTTATACTATTTCAAAGCAACACATCGGTTTTGTAGTGTGGAGGAAATGGTTGGATAAAGCAGACAAAATTATGGGGAATCATCATCGTGGATTGTGACGTAGCAGATAAACTAACGAGCTGTTATTCTGCTGTCATAAAAACTTAAGAAAACTGGGATAAAATGGGAACACGTATAAGTTATTCACAGACGTCATAAATGTCTAACACTGGTTTAGGAAGGAGGTTTTATATATAATGGCCATTGGAGTTTGGTATTCCTGCAATCTAGTAACGGCAATAAAACTTTGTTTTAAATTAAACCTACAGTAAACGCCACATAGCAAACATTTCTCTGGCACAATTTTTATTAAAAATTACCGGAAACCATGGATGTTTACTAGTAAATAAATTAATAAATATACATCAATTCTACACACAAATCTTATGTATATTGGACATTGCATCATTGTGATAGTTGATGAATAAGAGGCCAACTTGATGTCACTAGTTATTAAGTTTTATTTCACTTCCTCTGTCCTCAACATGTTTCGGACATTAATACATCCATCATCAGGAGCCTGCGACTTTTCTATTGTATTACCACATTCATCGTGTGTTCTTGTTTCGATGTGTGTTGGAGTTTCAGTGTGGCTGGGTTGGGGTGGTATCCGTGTAGCAGGGTTCAGCCTGCTACACGGATACCACCACATCGAAACTCCAACACACATCGAAACAAGAACACACGACCAAAGTAGTGATACAATAGAAAAGTCGCAGGCTCCTGATGATGGATGTATTATTGTCCGAAACATGTTGAGCACAGAAGAAGTGAAATAAAACTTAATAAGTAGTGACATCATGTTGGTCTCTTATTCTTCAACTATATACACACAAAGTTGTGTATAGACTTGATTTGTATTTTTATATCTACTAGTATATTTGAAACACAAGAAGGATGCATTGCCTAAAAAATGGGATTATTGTCGCCCTTGCTTTAAAACTTTTCTTTATTATATGCGTTTAGAAAGTTGCTGCATTTTATGTACAAGCGACATGTCAACAATACAGCGGAAGAGATTTAGAAAAGTACCTTTAGTCTGCTTGAAGCTTAAGTGTAATAGGCAGTAAGGGATATAACACATACAGCAATGTACTTATTAACATAATATTGTGGCCCTTTCGCTCAAGTATTGCTGCCATGAAAAAGCAGTAAGTATTACGTAGTCTGAGCGTGTGTGTAGCATTAATTACCAAGCATGCAAAGTGCATACTTCTTATATCGTCATCTGTGGCCTGGCTGGCTGTACCGTATTTTTCCACATATCTCTTAACGGAACGATTTTAGGAAAAAATATTTTGAAGATGAAATTTTCTTTTCATATTCTCTACAAACCGTGTCTGAAACATTTATCATTCTAAGAAGAAAGGAGCGAAATATTATCACAATTTTATATTGGTCTTCAAGAAAATTACCCGTTATTCTTGTTAGATTTTAATTAAATTTTAATTTTCTCGGTAGGTTTCCTTATAATAGTCGAATATTAAATAACATGAAAATCCAACAATGGAAGTCCAGTTTTTCCATGCGGGCGGACGGACAGACAGATATAATGAAGCGATTTTTGAGAATGCACCTAAAACAAAAAAAAAAAAAATAATCCCGCAAGTTAGAATGTAAGGAACATTTGCTGTGGATTCAGTTGCCATAAGTATTTGAAAGAAAATATTTCTGCGATCTTTCCATTTACAAACTGCATGATGTTCTGTTAGGAAAAAAAAAAACATGAACATAAGACATAAGGGATAAAAAATATGAATAATAATAAGACAAGAAAGGACTATTCTGTGACTAAATCTTTGAAATCATTTCCATAATTACAGTAAAAGAGGGAATGAAGATATAAGAGAAAAGAGAAAGAGAGACACTAGAAGATCATGACAGCAAAGGCCGGGCTACACGACAGTAAATTTAGACATCATTCAACAAGGTTTGCTACAGAACTGTTCTTTTTATAATCCATTAGAAATGAAGATACCTTGACCGAACTAATAAGAACAACAACAATTGTGTGGTACTGAATATAAACCTATACTTTGTACGAATTAATAATAATAATAATAATATGACTTCAGACTTTGTTGACCTACTGAGTGAGGTTTAATATTACAGCAAAATTCACCTCAGTTGAAAGAGCCTTGTTAAACATAAAAAGAATAATGTAAGATATTAATGCATAACACCACTTAATTGGATAGGAGATTTGCCATTTGAGTGCACAATGCATACAAGCTACAGTAGTGAAACTGACACAAAACAGAAAAAAACATCTTACATCAGCTCAACGCTATTCATCAAGAAAAAATAATAAAATTATATAACACAGTTCGGATGTTTATTTAAAGCGTCGTATCCATTCTTTAGTGGTCTTTAGTTTACGGAAAAAACAACGCTCCCTGTACATGTTCCTTGTGCTAAACATTTAGTGGGACCGATCTTTATTGGACCGTGCGTCATTGTGATAACGGAAGAATAAAAATCCAACTAGATGCCACTTATTATTTTATTGTACTTCTAATAGGCTCAACATGTTTTGGGCATTACCATGCCCATCATCAGGAGCTCGCGAATATGATGTTGATTACCACATTTGTCGTTTCGTTCTTGGTTTGCTGTATGTTGGAGGTTAGGTGCGGTTAGGCTGCAGTAGTGTCCGGGCTGCAGCCCGGACACTACTCCAGCATAACCGCACCTAACCTCCAACAACACAGACCCTGGAAATGCAAACACGCTTGTAATAAAATAGAAAGATAAGTACCAAGATTAATTACAAAAAGTGATATGAATATTAGATTCCAAAATGTAAGAATACTTCGAAAATAAAAAAGGAGTCCCATTAAAGACCTGGACAGGCCCAGAGAGTTACAGGAATTTAAGGTTCCCAGATTTCGTGACAACGGCACAGGATGGTCGTAGATTGTCAGCTTTACGCACCGGCCGCCTTTACCCCCAGGAAATACTCCTGGTACTCATTTCTGTTAGAGGCTGATTCGACCCCAGGGCCATAGTGCGATCGGAAGGATTATGTTTCAATGAAAAATCCACTTACACCAGCTGGGATCGAACCAGCGACCTTCCGATTTGTAGCACAGCACCTTAACCGCGGTCCTCCTGTGGTCTTGTAACAGCCGAAAATAAAGTAGAAACTACAACCTTGAGCCGTTATTTTTAACATCCAAAATATTATATTAATAATATAAAAATATTTAGTGCGAGATAGACAACGAATTATTTGTGGAAATACTCATTTAAAATATGCAATAAACCGCAATATATGTCACCAAAGAATGGCCATATTCTTCAAATTATGCAAATTTCCTTGTAACATTTTTTTAAGGAAAAATACACAACCGAAAAGAAATTCAATAGGCTACGTTATGAGATCAAGTGTGTAAATCATCACAGAACATTTTTCCATTCCCTTTCTTTCTCCGCTTTTCGTGTTTTTATGTTTATCGCCTAATAAAACTCCATGCAATAGTCTCTTTTGAAAGCCTAATGGTATGTGGTCATGATTTGTCCGGTCACGAGCGGACTGTTGTACACACGATAAAGAAACGTTGGTTTCCTTCAAGGCGGGAATTTTTTGACTAGCAGATGCATCCTGCTCCATGCATTTAACCCGATGCAATGTGAAATTCCATCCTCATCTTTGGAAAACTAATAAATTTAGAAGTTAAAGAATTGAGTTTCAGCAAAGTACAATTATGGATAAAGACCATTCTGTAGAATCATTCACAGCGCTAGATTATACAATCTCTATGTATGGATGTGTTTTGTGTAGAGGCAATGTGAGTGGAATTTACGAAATATCTACTTTTCGGTTTATGTAACAAAATTCCTATATTTTTATTTATCAGTCTTCAAGATAAAGCAGCATCCTGTTCAGAAATGTAGACCGCTGGAGACACAGGACCACACTTCTTCGAAACACAGGCTACCGATTACCAATGACGCAGTTTCCTATCCCTCACCCCGTCCCCCTCCCCCTCCCAAACAAACTGCATCCTCAACCACTCCGCTTTGGAACCTTCAACATCTCGCACAAACACACCCAAGAAACAAAAAGAACTGGGTTTTGTTATGTTTTATCTGAGAAGCGGATACTGGCTCTACGTGTTTAAGAAATTACACCAATTATAATGACAGTTTTTAACCCCTTTATATTTAATCCAAATACTATTTCTGAGGCGCCACCTCCCTGTATGCCATAAGATATAGTTTTTAGTAGAACTATGTTCAGAGGTAACAAAAATAACAAAAATAAAATGAAAATAAAGAATTAAGAATATTAAAGTAACTACATTCGCAAGAATAAAATATAGCTATTTCAATAACTAAATTAACACAAATAACGAAACCATGCAGTGTGTGTTGAGAGAAGCAAATTACTCAATTATTACACCAACCACTGCACATATATAAAATTTATAAAATTTACACATTAAAACATTAAAAACGCTCCGGAATGTTTCGGTCCGAAGACCATCATCAGGGAGCTATATATTCCTTGCTAAAGTCACACTATAAATAGTTACAGATTAATTTCGCTGTACAATTTGGGTGTTGTGGCAGCATGCCGTGTTGTGTAATGTTATGTTGCGAAGAGTGCCTTGCTACGGATGTGCATTCTGTGCTTCGTTGCGTGAGTACCACGCAGCGAAGCACAGAATGCACATCCGTAGCAAGGCACTCTTCGCAACATAACATTACACAACACGGCATGCTGCCACAACACCCAACATGTACAAAGAAATTAGTCTGTGACTATGTGATACTCACGCAAAGAAGCACAGAATGAACATCCATAGCAGGGCACTCTTCGCAACATAACATTACACAACACGGCATGCTGCCACAACACCCAAATTGTACAACGAAATTAATCTGTAACTATTTCTAGTGTGACTTTAGCAAGGAATATATAGCTCCCTGATGACATTTCGGAGCGTTTTTAATGTTTTAATGTGTAGATTTTATAAATTTTATATATGTGCATTGGTTGGTGTAATAATTGAGTAACTCGACAATATGCACGGTGTAACAATAAAAAAATGCATGCAAATGTTTAAAGATTTCTCTCTGTTGTGGAACTGTCAGAATTAATGGATGCCACGCCCATCCCAGCAACCAAAATTATTTTGTCTTAGAGTGGAAAAAGGTTATTTCAGTTGATACAATATCAAACTGTGCGATTTACACTCTACGTAAGACAGGGTAATTATAAATCCGCAAGAGAATATGCAGGGAGGGTAAAATTGCTTTCACTTCTAATAGTTTTCTGATCAATACATTGCAGTGTCCAAATTCGTGAGCATTTATTAAGTGGCATAATATTGGGAAAAATGCACACGGAGACATATAATCTAGAATTGTACAAATTTCATAATCTCTTGCAAGTTAAATATTCCTGTACTGACATTACTTTTGCAATTTTATGAAGAAATTACATACCATGCTTAATATGTAATTATTGACGATTTATTTTCTAAATATTGAACAAATAATGAAGACAATATTTTTTTAATATTTCGTAGAGTGATTATTTCTTGATTGTTGTTAAATATTGTTGATGCAAAGAAGGATGGCATAATGAGATATATCGATGTGGCTACATTCAAATCTATTTTCTTTCTAAAAAATCAATATTAATTTTTTTTGCTAAATTTTAGTACATTTATACATTTCGCGGATTTTCTATTTTTATTTCAAACCTTATCAATTTAAATAAACATTTGGAATATTTTTGGGTTACAAGATTTAAAATTATGTGTTTTATCTGTGTTGTGAATGTAAAATAACTTACTTAATGCATCGAAAGTATTACATTCAATGTTATGTGATATAATTATGAACAGTTAAGAGCAATATGCATTAAAAATATGGTGCCTCTATTTAGGATTCATTCAGTACTCTCCATATTATCCAACTTCTGACAGACACAAAACTTGTTTCTAGTGTGCACTTTGTAATTGTTTAAAGGAAAAATAACAAATTCAGAACACGCGGCACCGTAAAGGCAACATATCATTAATAATTTTAAACTGACCTGTACAACTGGGTTTGTGGGTTAGGCGGTGGCTAACTCCGTGCTTTCTCTTTAGAGATCTGATCACACTTTGTTTACGATGGAATCCATCCTTTTAGACTTCCCTCGACCTACGAATTTTCTCCTGCCCTTGCTCTTTTTTGTATACGAACTTGTTTCTTCTTCAGCTTCCTCTGGAACTCGACGAAGCTGCAAACCACTCGTCACAAGATGGCTACCGGACAGCTCCCCTGCAAAATCGATACAAAAGCTTAGAAAAGTACTGAGGTTCATGCGCAGAAATATATGTGTGTTGCCAACATCTGTGAAGGTCGGGATGGAAGATATATTTTCAGTTCCATCGCATACAGGAATTAGAGGCTAGGATATTTCCTTGACCAGCTGATGCATGCAGAATGGACAGTTACTCTCGCAAGGTGGAACATGTTAATATCTTTGGGTACACCCAGCCTGAGACATATTAGATATGACGAGGAAACCCATAGTGTTATGTGTTTCACCCAAAAATTTCCAAAACGTCTAGTTAAATACACGATGTAAGGTAAAGATAAATCAGTCCTATTACAGGCTCCAGGTGCCAGAGGGTTCCTAGATTACGTGACAATGACCCAGAATGATGGTAAGGTTATCAGACTTACGCACCGGCCGTTTTTACCCCCAGGTTATACTCCTGGTACTCATTTCTGTTAGGGGCTGAGTCGACTAGAGGACCATAGTGCGACCATCTGGAATCGAACCTGCGACCTTCCGCTTTGTAGCGCAGCGCCTTAACTACTGTGCTACCGCGGTCCCCAAATACACGATGTACAAAATAGAAATATACTAAATGGTCTATTAGATACGGTATTTGTATAGATATAACAAGAATACCAAAAATATAGTGCCAATAATTTATTAATAAGCCAAAACCTTAAAAATAACTATATTTTTGGTTATTATTACAGCAACATATTTCACCATAAATGGTTATCATGTGGCTGATATTTGATAAAACACTTAAAAATATAGTAAAATTTGATGCGCTTAAATGTGACAAAAAATAGGACAATATTCAGAGGGAGCTTTTTAAAAAAACAAATATTTAAATGCAGTTTTATTTTTATCCGTCTCATTCGGTGTGTAATTTATGGCAGGAGAATTTTCACTGTGAGAGGACGTTTATAATTAATTCTGTTCTCAATACTTACGCTTCTGTCTTGATTGTATAGCAGAACAGAACCATAAACCGCCACAGCACAAGAGACTCAATCTCTCCCAACCCCACTAATAAAAAGAGTTTAGTATCCGGGACGTACACTTTCGAAACCCGTTTGCTATAACGCCTATATGACGTAGGGCTTCTATGACACAAGTGTCCCAACTCAAATCAGTCACTTCGTAGCTCATCATCGCCTCGTCTACATATGATTTCTGGTGGCAATCGAGTGAGGCTTATTCTGAGTATTTCGGTATTCCAAGCCCAGTTATCACTTGACAATAGTTCAATACACACCTATCAACCGGACGCTGATACAAACGTCCCATATGAAGCCATAGTGTTAAGAGATATTTCACCCCATCACAGGATGGAAAGTTGTGTTCTATACAGCTTCTCCAGATGCTAGCTGTTACACTACATTTCGTACAGTAAATCATGATCGCGTCCTGTCCAGTGTTTAGCAATTAATAATTTATGATTATTTTCATACCACTTACAACGTAACAGAAGCTTAAACTGTGCACTTCAAATGATCTGTATTAACCAAGTTATTAATAACTCTGGAAGACTTACTGCATCGTACTCATTTTCGCGACAGAAAACAATTCAATCTACGGAAAAAAATTAAATGTGTACTTTATAAATGCTTATAATCGTAGCTGACAACAGTTTCGAAAATTGGGAACATCGAATATTTTGTTAGTCAGGGAGAGTTATAATATCAGACTAAAGAAAACTGATTTTGCCTTAAACACTGTCGTAAGACAAAATAAGTAGTAGTAGTAGTAGTAGTAGTAGTAGTAGTAGTAGTAATAGTAATAGTAATAGTAATAGTAATAGTAATAGTAATAGTAATAGTAATAGTAATAGTAATAGTAGTAGTAGTAGCAACAGTAGTAGCAACAGTAGTAGTAGTAGCGGGGACGGAAAAGAGGAAAAGGAAGACGAGTTCTGTAGCTGTGGAAATTGTAACAGTAGAAAAGGCAGCAACACCTCCAGCAGCAATATTATTTAAAGTTATTCTAACTGACGGTTCGTGTAGGCAGGCTACGGAAAAAAAAAACTTGTTACGACAAGAGAGATTACATAAAAGCATCGTGTAGTCAGGTGGGTGTCTGTACAAGCGAGAACCACATCCAGCTCAGAAGACTCTGACGTCACAGATAACAGTCTGTTCGCAGTCTCTTTGTTTACTTCATTGCAAAACTTTAAGTCTCATTAGAAATATATATATATATATATCGTATAGTGACGCATTGTATTTCGTGTAGCGACACTAAATTCGCGAAGAAAATTAGGCGCCGATTTGTGTTTTACAATTTGCCGAACATTTACCGCAAACTTTTCCACGATTTCGTAGCAAATTTAGAGTAACCCATGCTCAAGATTACACTATAACAGGCTCTTAATATTATAGAGAAAGTTTTGTCTCTTACCCTATTCTAAAACTTTTTGGCCTGTCATATACACTAAATAACTATTTGTGCACTGTGGGAAGTGGCGATGGCGGGGAAGAGCAGCTCAGTCGGTATAGGGACTAGACTACGGGTTGGACGACCGAGGAATCGTGGGTCGATTTCTAGCAGGAAGACGAAATGTTTCTCTTCTTATGAATGACCATACTGATCCCGGAGCCCAATCATCCCTCCTGTTCACCTCGTACCGTGGGCTGTTCGCGCGGAGTTAAATCAACTGCCTAGTTCAGCTGATCAGTCACCATCTACTGTCGTAGTTAAGAATGAGTGGAGCCTCCCTTCCATACCCGCAGATGCCATCGTGTCTTGTTTACTTTAACTTTTTTTGAACAATCGTTTTTCGAAATATCATGTAGTGGTATTTAATGCCACGTTCGCTTTAAAAATCTGCCCTAAAGCCGGCCATAGAATTTGCCATAACACGTTGCAAAACTGTACCAAAATATACGGGGTCAAATATCAGAAGACCTTAATCTTGGTACAGCCATGATCACCTGCCGATCTTACAAATAAATGTGGTTATCATATCGCCTTACAAATTTCTCATGTAATGGCATAAGTTTTGATAATTCTTATCACATCCTCATATTTTGCTTTGTCGTTGTCTAGTTCTTACGATTGTGTATAGAAATTTATCTGCAATAAATTATGAAAATCGATTAGTATAAAAAAAAGAAAATATGCAGTGTTCTTCTAGATTCAAGTAGGTGGGAAGTCTCGCAACCAGCGGAGTTCGATCCCCGGGCCGTGCAGCGCATAGCTAGTCGGATGACCCAGTTATAAAGGACAAAACGTTTCTGTCTATTATACACAGTAGTATGAAAGGCTTCTGGTTAGAATATTGTAAATTCGAAACCACATCGTGTACTAGGAATAAAGCCAAATATCAGATTGAGCCAATGACAATGTGTGAAACATATTCGCCTGACAATGGTGTATTAATACAGAAATATGTATTGAATCTTTATATTGAAAAAGAAAAATTCGTGGAATATATATATATATATATATATATATATATCTGCAGTACGGGATGTATTGTTACTATTTATTCTATTTTGCGGATTCGCTCTTACAAACAATACTATGTACTCGCTGGGCATGCAAATTAATAATCTACCTACGTGCTTAAATTAGCGTGCGCATCTCCATTTACTTATTGGTTATTGCTATCAAACCCACAACAGAGGACAAAATTTGTATAAATGATGTGCACTTCACATATTTCACAAATACTACCTTTAAAAAGTTTTGTATTTTACGAAGATCTATCATTCGGTGTCGTTAAAAGACCCTAGTTAAGATTTTCCCACACTTCAGAAGTTCGCACTTCCCTGTGTTACTAATAGCGTTAATTTCGCAAACATAATATTACAGTTGGCTCTGTGGTGTAAAACCGATATTGTGCCTTGCGAAAATTCCTCAGAGCTTTAAGGAAGGTGCGCTACAGTTTCAATGACAGGAGCATCGTCTTCTGAATTCACTGTGTTTTTCAAAACATACACTTACTTATCTTTAACCATTCGTTATATGTAACGTAAGTTACTGAACCTGTTTCATTTCATAATCGCGAATAAATACTTACCACTTTTTAAGGAAAGAAAACCAAAAGCCCTTTTTACACACACAAAAAATCTTTTACTGTGTCTAATGCAGTTGCATTTTTCCAAGAGCAGCAGTTTCAGCAGCCATGTGCAACAACATGCAGCAGCCGCAATGATGGATCTACAAAAATGTTATGATGCTGTAGCAGTCACAGCTTACGAATGAGTAGCCAATGGCTAGTGGAGTTCATAGGTTTGTCTGTACTATCGGAACCGTACATTTGTGTGGCTTTCTTCAGTTTCCACTTGCTTCGTCTGTCTTAGGTTGGAATATCCTCGTCACTCTCTTCTCATACACCATCAACCTCTATTCTTAATCCTTCAAAGAATGAGTGGATTCATAGTCACATTTCGGTTAATCGTCAGTCAGTCGGCCGTTCGGTCGGTCGGTCGGTCGGTAAGTCAGCCAAACTGTCTTCGTGTCGAGTTCCTCCTCGGTACTTAAAACAGATTTCAGTCTACGAGCGCATTCTTAACACTACTGTTCGTGGAGGGATGTCCTCTCCGACGACAGTGCGGGTCTGTCCGTTGTTACAGCCACCACCCTTTGGTTGTGCACATTTACTATTTATTAAGTACTCTGGCTTAAGACAGGTGTTTAGCCTTTTCCAGAGCGAGATCTATATACAGTGCGATATGGCGCTTCTTCTTTCAGTCTCCAGTATCTTCCCATTTCCTTAAGCTTATCCCTAGCTGCTTACGTCTGCTTCCCCGCATTACCTTCCTTTCTATATTTCTTTCAATAAGGCGTTTTAGACGGCAGTTCCTATGCACAATGTATACATACACAAAACTATTCTCAGTTTGTGTACTATTTTTCAATAATTATCGTTATGTACAATGTCACTTATACATATATGTCTTCTCTCAGACCATGCATTTTACCGCAGATTATGCTTTCGTTATAACGGCAGCTTAATCACGGCACACGGATCTTAGGTTTCACCACAGACAAATTTAAGCTCCTTATATTTCCCAGTTTGATTATGCCTTGTACTACGATTTTGGAAATGTTTTCGCACTCCTGCTTCTCTATGATTCTTCTTCTTGTCTACACAAGTATATGATAAAATCGAACACATATGGAATTTTGAAATCTACTGGCGTTTCATCTTTTATTATTATACTCGCTTCCTCCCAAAATATTGGGAATTGTGACAGAATGATAATGTAGCTAAATAAGTATGTTTACTATACCAAACTTCTTCTTGGAATTTTTCTGAAGTTTACATTAGGAAAGCCATCGATTCCACAGACCTTTCTTAAGTGCAGTAACTGTATTAGTTTAATATATCACACTTTCTGACACTTTAACCTTTAAACACCGAATTAAATTCCATTGCCATTTGCTGGCATTATTGGGATTTCACCATATTTTCCACGTTAGCAGGATAAGGGTTAAGGGAGATTTTGTTTGCAGCTTGCAGTAGAATTTGAACCCTAGCCTCAATTCGTCTTTCATGGTCTTCTTCAGAAGGTCCACGAGGGATGAACTGGTTTTACAATCAATAATCTCATCCGCTTTATCAACTGTGTGAAACTTCACGCTTAAAGTCATTTCATACATCTGGTGCAATAATTTTCCTGACAAATTTTTCAGTACGCTAGGTAGTTTGACATGAAACATCACAATTTATTACTTTTTTACTCCATTGTTGAAGTTTCTTCCTTCGAGTCAGGTTTCTGCTGGGTGTAGTGACCCAGAACACTTTCGCGTTACATAAGGAATACTCGGTTTCTCTCCGCAATTTTTAGCCTATTTCGCCGCTTCATCAAGCGGTATATGCCACACAGTGTCTTATTTATGCCCGAAAGCACTTTTTCAATCGTCGCCGGTCTATATACCGGGGCTATGAAATATGTAAATTCGCGGACCACATTGTTATTTCCTTCCCTGGACATAATTTGGATTCTAGTTTACATGAAGTTAGAGTTGAAGGTTTGAAAAAGTTATAAAAGTACGAACTTTTTTACAGGGCCAGGATGGTCCATAATTATAAAATAACCCAATAAATGGACAAAGAGCGGAAGACTACTTTAGTTCCGAAATGCCAAAGAAAATGACTTTTGACAATCTGACATTATGGTGCACCACACCACCGGGGACGCCACCATTCCCCGCTGGGGAGTAAGGAGCGGAATATTACGGTGTTAAAGTTCGCGTTCATTGAAAGCAGAAAATTGCAAATTTTCCAACCTGACTGTTTTCAAAGAACGCTGTTCCCAAATTTGTTCTTAGCATTCAAAACACCTATCATTATGGATTTAGGTACAACGCCTAAGAGCTCAATGATATCTGCATCATTCGAAACATGACTTCGATATTTACAAACAACTGCAACAAAGACTTCGGTATTGACAACTGGTATGCAAACCGTGTGGTTTTTACAGAAACAAGGGAAGTTGGTCTACACGGATATGAGTCTTGTCGGTTTAACGGCAATAGCAGTTTCTTCTTTTATGCCCGGAAAGCGATAGGTGAAATAAGAATGACAATTTTTTAGAAATTATCTCCTTGGTAGTTTCCAGATATGTCTCTGAGACTACAGCCATGTCTAGTTTTATTTCCTGCAGCTAACTACTGCGCTCACATTGTTGCCTCCAAATACCATTTGGATCAAATAATAGAAATTTGAAGAACGTTTTGCTTCATTAATTGCAAATTCAGTATAAGTTTATTAGTGACAAGGTTTCTTCTTCTTCTTCTTCTTCTTCTTCTTCTTCTTCTTCTTCTTCTTCTTCTTCTTCTTCTTCTTCAGACACAGTTCCATTAAGCTCTGTCATTACCTGATAGACTGAAGTTACGAACTTGAGCACGTCTACTGGCAAAGTGTATACACTGGAGACCAGACTTGAATGACATCTTTGAAGCGACTGTTGCTGCTCGCAGGAGACTCGTACCTTACACCGGGCAGGTTTCTGTGCAGCGCCGCTGCAAAAGTTTGCTCAGGGTGACGTATTTTGTCGAGAACGTGCTTCCTGTTTGACCTTTGATCCTGAACTTCTGAGTTTTCTTTGGTTTCGTTCTTTTGCGTGACAGCAGCCTCGGTAGTTGGCGGGATGGGAGCTCTCTCTCCGTTTTTGTTTGCAAATGCGGCAGATGGGGTTAGGGTAGTTTCTCGTTTCTTCTTGGGAGCACTGCATTTGGAGAAAACCACCTCCGCATAGGAATCGAAGTGGCTGCCTAGATTTAGCCTACAACATGACTGAATTTTTGATAGAACAGGCATTGTGTTTATCTATTTCGGGTTCTATAAGCTTCCACCTTATTTACTGCATAATATAGACTGGCCAGTTTAAAACTATCTGGTGATTTGTTGCCTTTGATTAGTGAAATTAACAGAAGATTTCCTTGAATCTTTGCTCCGTAATGAGAGGAAGAATGGCAGTCACTTTTGTCACGTTGACAAGCATGAAGCAAACTTTTTCCAGCCCACTGGAAACGTCTTCGGCAGACACGTTAGCAGACAAATGCCTTCTTACGGTTTTAATAAGCTTTCCTGACTTCGGAGGAGGGGTAAAGTAATGTATTTTGTTACTGTAAAAGTGAACTTGATATGCCAGACGAGTCTGTCATTTCGTGTCACTATTCCGATCCCGTTGCGCGTGCTTCGAATTCTAAATTGCATTTCGCTGTGGTTCGTAACTGTTCTTTAGCTGTATGAGATATCTAGTTGACATTATCACCGCAGGAGGCGGCTCAAAGTTTTGGGGGAGAGCTCGTGCTGTTTGTCTTTGGTTCCGTCACTTTCTCCCACTTCCTCTTCCTCCTCTCGGGTCACTGAGATGAAGATACATGTAAAGGTCCCCTCGCAACATGTCATAAAGTCACAAAATAGGAACAGAATTACAGCACTAAGCGTTCTTAGCCCCGGTGTTACACTGGATGTTCTACGCCATGCTCCGTGCGCTCTACCCCGGAGAAATAGCCTCAGTAACCATTGTACAGGATGTTGGGGGGGGGGGGGGGGGGTCTTAGGGCGATTATAACGGGGTCTGAAAAAAAAAAAGCTTTCGATCCACCGGG
>Ga0123352_10007157_pt1 | contig 17160 bp, 13 predicted proteins | sample TergutLab28metaG_FD_89700 | JGI IMG/M metagenome (GOLD analysis project Ga0123352, IMG submission 89700) | Labiotermes labralis P1 segment gut microbial communities from Petit-Saut dam, French Guiana - Lab288 P1 | ecosystem: Host-associated > Arthropoda: Insects > Digestive system > Gut ... | reverse complement strand
GGTGCCGCCGGGCGGGGGACGGACGCGGGCGCCACGTCGGGCCGCGGCGGTACGCCACCGGACGGCGACGACGGCGGGATGCGCGGGACGCCCGCGCCCGGGTAGCGGTGCGTGCCCTCGTGGTCCCTGGCATCCATTGGACAGCTCGCCCCTCGCCCCTCGTCGCCGACGATGCGCTCAATGTAGTCGAGCCGCTACCGCGGTAAAAGGATCTTGAGGGGATTGCGGGGGCGGCGCGCGCACTGGCCGTTCCGGCGAAACGGGAGCGGGCAGTGTTACCTATCGGCGTATGCAGGGTCGCAGGGGGGCGGCCTAGCCTGCCGGGAGATGCCGTATGCGTATGAGGGATTCGAGGGAGATCGTCCGCCATGACCGAAGTGCCCCAGGAGCGCAAGCTCGTCACCGCCGTGCCGGGACCGAAGTCCCAGGAACTGCTGGCCCGCAAGTCCGCCGCGGTCGCTGACGGCGTCGGCGTCACCCTGCCGGTGTTCGTCACGCGTGCCGGCGGCGGCGTCGTCGAGGACGTGGACGGCAACCGCCTGATCGACTTCGGCTCGGGCATCGCCGTGACGTCCGTCGGCAACAGTGCCGAGGCCGTGGTCCGCCGCGCGTCCGCGCAGCTCGCCGACTTCACGCACACCTGCTTCATGATCACCCCGTACGAGGGCTACGTGGAGGTCGCCGAGCGGCTGGCCGAGCTGACCCCGGGCGACCACCCGAAGAAGTCCGCGCTGTTCAACTCCGGCGCGGAGGCGGTGGAGAACGCGGTGAAGATCGCCCGTGCGTACACCAAGCGCCCCGCGGTCGTCGTGTTCGACCACGGCTACCACGGCCGCACCAACCTGACGATGGCGCTGACCGCGAAGAACATGCCGTACAAGGAGGGCTTCGGGCCGTTCGCGCCCGAGGTCTACCGGGTGCCGCTGGCCTACGGCTACCGCTGGCTGACCGGTCCCGAGCACGCGGCGGAGGAGGCCGCGGCCCAGGCCATCGACATCATCACCAAGCAGATCGGCGCCGAGCACGTCGCGGCGATCGTGATCGAGCCGATCTCCGGCGAGGGCGGCTTCATCGAGCCGGCGAAGGGCTTCCTGCCGCGCATCGCGCAGTTCGCCAGGAACAACGGCATCGTGTTCGTCGCCGACGAGATCCAGACCGGCTTCTGCCGCACCGGCCAGTGGTTCGCGGGCGAGGACGAGGGCATCGTGCCGGACCCGATCACCTCCGCGAAGGGCATCGCCGGCGGCCTGCCGCTGGCGGCGGTGACCGGCCGCGCGGAGATCATGGACGCCGCGCACTCCGGCGGCCTCGGCGGCACCTACGGCGGCAACCCGGTGGCCTGCGCCGCCGCGCTGGGCGCGATCGAGACCATGAAGGAGCTGGACCTCAACGCCAGGGCGCGGCGGATCGCCGAGATCATGATCCCGCGGCTGACGGAGATGCAGGAGAAGTTCCCGGTGATCGGCGAGGTCCGCGGCCGCGGCGCCATGATCGCGGTCGAGCTGGTGGAGCCGGGCGGCAAGGAGCCGAACCCGGCGGTGACCGCGGCAGTCGCCAAGGCGTGCCACGCCGCCGGCCTGGTCGTCCTCACCTGCGGCACGTACGGCAACGTGTTGCGCTTCCTCCCGCCGCTCGTCATCGGCGAGGATCTCCTCAACGAGGGCCTCGACATCATCGAGAACGCCTTCGCGGGGGTCTGACGGAGGTCGGCTCCGAGGCGAATACGACAGGGGGCCGGGGGTCGTGAAGAACGTGTGCGGGCCTGATGGCGAGGGGGTGTGCGGTGGCCTTTCCGGGACCCCCGTGACGTACGGTTTCCGAGGAACACCCCGCGAGTGGCGGACTCCCCAGAAAGCCACACGCGACAACGCGCCGGTGAATCCCCATCACCGGCTCGGCAGTGCCCTCGCGCACGACACCGCCGGGACCACTGGCCCTGGCAATCCTCGCCGATCGGTCGGCCGTTCGCCCCAAACCCCCCGGGACGAGCGGTCCGGCGATCGTCCTGGCCGCCCCGGAACTCTCCCCCCTGTTCCGGGGCGGCTGACTTTTTTCCGGGCGCTTGCCGCGCTGTCGGCGTCGGCCCTGCTCGGCTTGGCCGGGTTCGCGGTGCTCACCTGGCTGGTGACGGCCGGCGGTGCGCCGGTACGCGCCGACGGCCGGGTGCTGCACCGCTTCCTGCGCGCGGCGGCCGCGCATCCGGGGTTCGACACCACCGCGCACTACCTGTGCAAGCTCGGCAACATCCAGGTGGCGGTGCCCGTGCTGCTCGCCGCGGCGGTGTGGACCGGCCGGGCGGCGCGGGCCGCGGGACGGCCTCGGTGGTGGCTGCCGCCGGCGGCGGCCGCGCTGGCGATGGCGCTGCTGCCGGTGGTGGTGACGGTGGTCAAGGACGCCGTGCACCGGCCGCCGCCGGGGCAGACGGTCCCGGATCCGAGCGGCTACGGCTACTTCCCGTCCGGCCACACGGCCACCTCGGCGGTGGCCTTCGGGGCGGCGGCGCTGCTCCTGCTGCCGTGGGCGCGCGGCCGTGCGGCCCGGCTGCTGCTGGCGCTGGGCACACCGCTGCTGCTGCTCGCGGTGGGCTGCGCGCTGGTGTGGTGCGACTACCACTGGCCGCTGGACGTGCTGGCCAGCTGGTGCCTGACGCTCACGCTGCTGTCCGGGGTGGCCGCCGCCCAGGTCCTGGCCCGGGCGGCGCACCGGGACGCCCCGGGCGCCGCCGGCTCCGGCGGCGCCCCGGACGAGGGCCTCAACTGTTCGTCGGGAAGCCCAGGTTGATGCCGCCGTGGGACGGGTCGAGCCACCGCTGGGTGACGGCCTTGCCCCGGGTGAAGAACTTCACGCCGTCCTCGCCGTAGGCGTGCGCGTCACCGAACAGCGACGACTTCCAGCCGCCGAAGGAGTAGTAGGCGACGGGCACCGGGATCGGCACGTTGATGCCGACCATGCCGACCTCCACCTCGTGCTGGAAGCGCCGGGCGGCGCCTCCGTCGTTGGTGAACAGGGCGGTGCCGTTGCCGTACGGGTTGGCGTTGATGAGCGCGAGCCCCTCGTCGTACGAGCCGACGCGGACGACGGACAGCACCGGGCCGAAGATCTCGTCGTCGTAGACGGACATGCCGGGCTTGACGTGGTCGAAGAGGGTGGGGCCGAGCCAGAAGCCGTCGGCCTCGGCGCCGGTGAGCGGGTGGGTGCGGCCGTCGACGGCGAGGGTGGCGCCGTCGGTGACGCCCGCGTCGAGGTAGGCGGTGACCTTGTCGCGGTGGACGCCGGTCACCAGCGGGCCCATCTCGGAGCCGGCCGCGCAGCCCGGGCCCACCGTCAGGCCGGCGATGCGCTGCTTGATCCGCTCGACCAGGTCGTCGCCGACCGGGTCGACCGCGACCAGCACCGACACCGCCATGCAGCGCTCACCGGCCGCGCCGAAGCCGGCGTTGACCGCGGCGTCGGCGGCGAGGTCCAGGTCGGCGTCGGGCAGCACCAGCATGTGGTTCTTGGCGCCGCCGAGCGCCTGCACGCGCTTGCCGTAGCGGGTGCCGGTCTCGTACACGTAGCGGGCGATCGGGGTGGAGCCGACGAACGAGACGGACTTGATGTCGGGGTGCTCCAGCAGCCGGTCGACGGCCGGCTTGTCGCCGTGCACGACGTTGAACACGCCGTCGGGCAGGCCGGCCTCCTTCCACAGCTCGGCGAGGAAGTTCGCCGCCGACGGGTCCTTCTCGGACGGCTTGACGACCACCGTGTTGCCCACCGCGATGGCGATCGGGAAGAACCACATCGGCACCATGGCCGGGAAGTTGAACGGGGAGATGATCGCCACCGGGCCGAGCGGCTGCCGGATGGAGTAGACGTCGATGCCGGTGGACGCCTGCTCGGTGAAGGCGCCCCTGCTCAGCTGCGCGATGCCGCAGGCGTACTCCACGACCTCCAGGCCGCGGGCGACCTCGCCGAGCGCGTCGGAGTGCACCTTGCCGTGCTCGGAGACGATGAGCGCGGCGAGGTCGTCGCGGCGGGCGTTGAGCAGCTCGCGGAACGCGAAGAGCACCGCCGTGCGCTTGGCCACGGAGGTGTGCCGCCAGTCCTGGAACGCCTCCAGGGCCGCGCTGACCGCCTGGTCGACGACGGTGTGGTCGGCGAAGTCCACCTGGCGGGTGACCTTGCCGGTCGCCGGGTCGTAGACGTCGCCGCGGCGTTCGGAGGTGCCGGTCCACGGCCGGCCGGCGATCCAGTGGGTGAGGTGCTCGGTCGTCACGGGATGACCCTTCCTTCGTCGGTTCCGCCAGTGTCGTCAGGGCCCGCCGGGCCCGGCAAGCACCACGCTGTCGGGCTGCGGCGGTTCCGCCTTACACACCGTAGGCCGGGCGGGCCCGGCGATGCGGGGTCCGGCCCGCGGCGCGGGGCTCGCGCCGTGCCATGAGCGGCCCCCGCGGCGCAGAGCCTGGCGCGCGGCGTGTGGCCTGCGGCGTGTGATCTGAGGCATGCGGTCCGCGGCATGCCGGGGGCCGCCGCGGGTGCTCAGCCGCCGGCGACCTTGGCGGCCGCCTCGTGCATGGCCATCTCCAGCACCAGCGGGTCGGTGAGGTGCCCGGTGCCGTCCGGCGGGACGAGCCAGCGCACCCCGCCGGTGGGCCGCCCGGGATAGGGGACGACGATCCAGGTGCCGCGCCCGGCGACCCGCACGCCCGTGCCGAGCCACCGGGTGGAGGTGCCGGCCGGGACCAGGAAGCCCATGCGGGCGTCGCCGAAGTCGGCGAGCACCGGGCCCGGCCGGTCGACCATCCGGTTGAGGACGTCCAGCGTGGGGTACCCCAGGCGCGCGCCGATGATCAGCACGTCCCACAATCGCCCGGCCGGGAGCAGGGTCACTCCCAGCGGGTTGCGCTCCCACTCCCAGCGGCACCCCTCGGGATCGGGTGCCACCGACACCAGCCAGTCCACCGCGCTCTTCGCTCCGGCGCTGCCCATACGGCCTTCCTTCCACGTCGTGACGTACGTCCTCGGCGTCACGGGGAAGACAGGGGCGGTGCGGAACTCTTACGCGGGTTCGGCGATTTTTCTTACCACCGGGTAGGTGACCTGCGTCACACCCTCGGTTCAGCTGTCGAAGCCGAGGCCGGCACGGTCCAGCGCGCGCAGCCACAGGTTGCGCCGGCCCTCGGAGGCGTCGGCGCGGGCCAGCGACCAGCGGGTGAGGCCGATGCCGGCCGAGGCGAGCGGCTCGGGCGGGAACGGCAGCGGCTTCCTGCGCACCATCGCCAGCCCGGTCCGTTCGGTGGACCGCCCGGCGAGCAGGTCGAGCATCACCTCGGCGCCGAACCGGGTCGCGCCCACGCCGAGCCCGGTGTAGCCGGCGGCGTAGGCGGCCCGGCCGCCGTGGGCGCTGCCGAAGAACGCCGAGAAGCGGGTGCAGGTGTCGATCGCGCCGCCCCACACATGGCTGAAGCGCAGACCCTCCAGCTGCGGGAAGCAGGTGAAGAAGTGCCGGGCCAGCTTCAGGTACGTCTCCGGGCGGTGCTCGTACGCGGCGCCCATCCGGCCGCCGCGCGGGTAGATCGCGTCGTAGCCGCCCCACAGGATGCGCTGGTCGGCGGTGAGCCGGAAGTAGTGGAACTGGTTGGCGCTGTCGCCCAGGCCCTGCCGGCCGCGCCAGCCGATCGACGCGAGCTGCCCCGCGTCGAGCGGCTCGGTCACCAGCGCGTAGTCGTAGACGGGCACGGTGTACGGCCGCACCCGGCGCAGCAGCGACGGGAAGACGCCCGAGGCGAGGGCCACGTGGTGGGCGCGGATCCGGCCGTAGGGGGTGCGCACCGCCAGCGCCGGGCCGTTCCTGACCAGGTCGGTGGCGGGCGTGTGCTCGTAGACGCGCACACCCAGGGACAGACAGGCGCGCTTCAGGCCCCAGGCGAGCTTGGCGGGGTGCACCATGGCGACGCCGTCGCGGTCGTAGAGCCCGCCGTGGAAGGTGGGCGAGTCGACCTCGGCGCGGACCCGGTCGCGGTCGAGCAGTTCCAGGTCCATGCCGTGCCGGGCGGCCAGTTCCGCGGCCTCCTGAAGCTCCTCCCACTGGTGCGGGGCGGTCGCCACGTCGATCTCGCCGGTGCGCTCGAAGTCGCAGTCGATGCCGTACCGGACCAGCGTCTCCTCGATGGCGTCGAGGTTGCGCCGGCCCAGGTCCTGCAGCAGGTCGAACTCCTGGGGCCAGCGGGCGAGTCCGTTGAACGCGCCGTGGGTGAGGCTGGCCGCGCAGAAGCCGCCGTTGCGGCCGGAGGCGGCGCCGCCGATCCGGTCGGCCTCGACCAGCACCACGTCCCTGGCCGGGTCGCGCTCCTTGGCCAGCAGCGCGGTCCACAGCCCGCTGTAGCCGCCGCCGACCACCAGCAGGTCGCAGTGCTCCTCCCCGGCCAGCGCGCCGGCCGGCTCGGGCCGGCCGGGGTCGGCCAGCCAGTACGGGGCCGGTTCCGCGTCGGCGAGGCTGCGGGCAGGGTCCATGGTGGTCACGCCTTCGCTTTCCGCCGGCCGCCGATCAACTGCCCGCCCAGCACCAGCAGGACGGCGATCGCGAACATCGCCGTGCCGATGACGTTGACCTGGACCGGCGTGCCGCGCTGTGCCGAGCCCCAGACGAACATCGGGAAGGTGACGGTGCTCCCGGCGTTGAAGCTCGTGATGATGTAGTCGTCGAAGGAGAGCGCGAAGGACAGCAGGGCGCCGGCGGCGATGCCGGGCGCGGCCAGCGGCAGCGTGATCCGCAGGAACGTCTGCAGCGGGGAGGCGTACAGGTCCTGCGCGGCCTGCTCCAGGCGCGGGTCCATGCTCATCACCCGGGCCTTGACCGCGGTCACCACGAAGCTCAGGCAGAACATGATGTGGGCGATGAGGATCGTCCAGAAACCGAACTGGATGCGCATGTTGAGGAAGAGGGTGCCGAGCGAGGCGCCCATCACCACCTCGGGCATCGCCATCGGCAGGAAGATCAGCATGTTGGTGGCGGCCCGGCCGCGGAAGCGGTAGCGGGCCAGCGCGAACGCGGTCAGGGTGCCGAGCACCGTCGCGCCGATCGTGGCGTAGACGGCGATCTTGAGGCTGAGGGTGAGCGAGCCGCACATGTCGGCGACGCCGCAGGGGTGCTGCCAGGCGTCGGTGGAGAAGGTGTTCCAGGTGTAGTTGAAGCGGCCCTTCGGCTTGTTGAAGGAGAAGAGCAGCACCACCAGGTTGGGCAGGATGAGGTAGACGAGGGTGAGCACCCCCGCGATCACCACGAGGTTCCTGCGCATCCATCGGATCGGGCGCATCAGACCAGCTCCTCCGTTCCCGCCCTGCGGATGTAGAGGGTGACGATCGCCAGGATGGCGGCCATCAGGATGAAGGACAGGGCGGCCGCCGTCGGGTAGTCCAGCACCCGCAGGAACTGGGACTGGATGACGTTGCCGATCATCTTCTGGTTGGTGGAGCCCAGCAACTCGGCGTTGATGTAGTCGCCGGACGCCGGGATGAAGGTGAGCAGCGTGCCGGCCACCACGCCGGGCATGGAGAGCGGGAACGTCACCTTGCGGAAGGTGGTGAACGGCGTGGCGTAGAGGTCGCCCGACGCCTCGTGCAGCCGGCCGTCCACGCGCTCCAGCGAGGTGTAGAGCGGCAGGATCATGAACGGCAGGAAGTTGTAGGTCAGTCCGCAGACCACCGCCAGCGGGGTGGCCATCACCCGGTGGCCCTCGGTGAGGCCCAGCCAGGTGGTGGCGTCCAGCACGTGGATGTCGTTGAGGAAGGACACCAGCGGGCTCTGGTCGGCGAGGATCGTCTCCCAGGCCAGCGTGCGGATCAGGAAGCTGGTGAAGAACGGCGCGATCACCAGGACGAGCACCACGTTGCGCCAGCGGCCGGCGCGGAAGGCGATGGTGTAGGCCAGCGGGTAGCCGATCGCCAGGCACAGCACGGTGGCGATGCCCGAGTAGACCAGCGAGCGCACGAAGTGCGGCCAGTACTCGGTGAGCGCGTCCCAGTAGGTGGCGAAGTGCCAGGTGACCTTGAAGCCGGTGTCCAGCGAGCCGGTCTGCACCGAGGTCGACGCCTGGTAGACCATCGGCGCGACGAAGAACACCAGCAGCCAGACCACGCCGGCGAGCAGCAGCAGGTACGGCACGCTGCGCCGGCGGCGGGCGGCCCGCTTGAGGGCGGCGGGCACCGGTACCGGGTCGGGCGGCGCCTCGGTCACGGGCGCGGGGGCGGAGGCGGCGGTCATGCGGCGGCACCTCCGGCGTCCGGCTCGTCGTCGGTGTCGATGCCGGCCTCGATGTCCTGGGCGGCGTCCAGGCCGAAGGTGTGCTCGGGGTTCCAGTGCAGGACCACGGGCGCGCCGGGCACCAGCCGGCCGTCGCGCTCCACGTTGGGCACGAACACCTCGAGGTCGGGGCAGACCGGGCTGTCGATCACGTACTGGGTGGACACGCCGATGAAGCTGGAGTCGACGATCCGGCCCTGGACCCGGTTGCGGCCGGCGGGTATCGCGTCCTCGTCGTCGCGGTGGGCCAGGGTGATCTTCTCCGGCCGCACGCCCGCCAGCACCTTGTCGCCGGTGGCGACGTCGGCGCGGCAGCGGGCGGCCGGCAGGGTGAGCTTCTGCCCGGCCGACACCAGGTGCAGCTCGTCGCCGTGCACCCCGGTGACCTCGGCCGCGATCAGGTTGGACGTGCCGAGGAAGTTGGCGACGAAGGTGGAGCCGGGGTTCTCGTAGAGGTCGGCGGGGGCGCCCATCTGCTCGACCCGGCCGGCGTTCATCACCGCGACGGTGTCGGCCATCGTCATGGCCTCCTCCTGGTCGTGGGTGACGTGCACGAAGGTGATGCCGACCTCGGTCTGGATCCGCTTGAGCTCCAGCTGCATCTGGCGGCGCAGCTTGAGGTCGAGGGCGCCCAGCGGCTCGTCGAGCAGCAGCACCTGCGGCTTGTTGATCAGGGCGCGGGCGACCGCGACGCGCTGCTGCTGGCCGCCGGACAGCTGGTGCGGGCGGCGGCGGGCCAGCGGGCCCAGCTGGACCAGGTCGAGCATGTCGCCGACCTGCTGCTTGACCGACTTGATGCCGCGCCGGCGCAGCCCGAACGCGACGTTCTCGTAGATGTCCAGGTGCGGGAAGAGCGCGTAGTTCTGGAACACCGTGTTGACCGGGCGCTTGTACGGCGGCAGCGCGGTGACGTCCCGGCCGCCGAGCCGCACCGAGCCGGAGCTCGGGTCCTCCAGCCCGGCGATCATCCGCAGCGTGGTGGTCTTGCCGCAGCCGGACGCACCGAGCAGCGCGAAGAACGAGCCGGCCGGCACGGCGAGGTCGAGCGGGTGGACGGCGGTGAAGGACCCGTAGGTCTTGCTGATCCCGGTGAGGCGGACGGCGTCGCCGGCCGCCTCGGGGCTCGTGCTGGGGGTGGTCATGGGGATGTCCTCGTGGGGTGCGGAGCGGCGGGCGGGCACGGCGTCACGCGCCGATGAGCTTGGAGAACTTCTCCTCGTACCGCGTGTCCTCGTCCTGGGTGAGGGAGCGGAACTGGTGCGACTTGGCGTCCATCGCGGCGTCCGGCACGATCATCGGGTTGTCGGCGAGCGACTTGTCGATCTTCGCCAGATAGGGCTGCACCCCGGCCACCGGGCTCACGTAGTTGATGTACGCCGACACCTGCGCGGCGACCGCGGGCTCGTAGTAGTAGTCGATGAGCTTCTCGGCGTTGGTCTTGTGCCGGGCCTTGTTGGGGATCAGCAGGTTGTCGGTGGAGAACAGGAACCCGGCGTCGGGGAAGACGTACTCGATGTCCGGGTCGTCCAGCCGCAGCTGCACCAGGTCGCCGGCCCACGCCATGCACGCGGCGATGTCGCCCTTGCTCAGCCCGTCGGTGTAGTCGTTGCCGGTGAACTTGCGGATCTGCTGGCTGTCGACGGCCTTCTGGATGCGGGCGATCGCCGCGTCGTAGGTGTCGTCGGTGACGGTCTCGGGGGCGTGGCCCATGTCGAGCAGGGTCATGCCGATGGTGTCGCGCATCTCGGAGAGCAGCGCGACCCGGCCCTTGAGCGAGGCGTCGTCGAGCAGTTGGGACACCGAGCTGACCTTCCGGCCGCCGGTGGCCTTCTTGTTGTAGGCGATGCAGGTGGCGATGCCCTGCCACGGGTAGGAGTAGGCGCGGCCCGGGTCCCAGTCGGGGTTGCGGAAGCGCTGCGCGAGGTTGGTGAAGGCGTGCGGCAGGTTGGCCGGGTTGAGCTGCTGGATCCAGCCGAGCCGGATCATCCGGGCGGCGAGCCAGTCGGTGAGCACCATCAGGTCGCGGCCGGTGTCCTGGCCGGCGGACAGCTGCGGCTTGATCTTGCCGAAGAACTCGACGTTGTCGTTGATGTCCTCGGTGTAGTTGACCTTGATGCCGGTGCGCTTGGTGAACGCCTCCAGGGTCGGGCGGTGCTTCCCGTCGTCGGTGACGTCGATGTACTCGGTCCAGTTGGAGAAGTTGACGATCTTCTCGGTGGCCGAATGGTCGGTGGACGGCGTGTTGCTGCCGGTGCGGCTGGCGGCCGGGATCCCGCAGGCGGTCAGTCCCGCCGTGGCGACCGCGCCGAGGGCGCCGGCGCGCAGCAGCGACCGGCGGGCGAGGGCCCCGCGGCCGTTGGTCATGCTGCGCTGGGTCGCCGCGCGCTGCGCCGGCGACAGGGGCTCGTACTGCTCCATGGGGGGTGCCCTTCCGGATTACCGGTGTGACCGGTCGGTGAAGACGGTGCGGTGCCAGTCCTTGCGCGCGACCGCGGTGTTGTCCGACATCACGTGCTTGACCTGGGTGTACTCCTCGAAGGAGTAGAGGGACATGTCCTTGCCGTAGCCGGACGCCTTGGCGCCGCCGTGCGGCATCTCGCTGACGATCGGGATGTGGTCGTTGATCCAGACGCAGCCGGCGGCGAGCGTGCGGCTGGCCAGGCCGGCCCGGTAGACGTCCCTGGTCCAGGCGGACGCGGCCAGGCCGTAGGGGGTGTCGCCGGCGAGCGCCAGCCCTTCGTCGTCGCCGTCGAAGGGCAGCACGGCCAGCACCGGGCCGAAGATCTCCTGCTGGACGGCCTCGCTGTGCTGCGGGGCGCCGGCGAGCAGGGTCGGGAAGTAGTAGGCGCCGGCGGCGAGTTCGCCGCCGGGGGCCGCGCCGCCGGTGACCACGGTGGCGTAGCCCCGGGCGCGTTCCACGACGGCCGCCACCCGGTCGCGGTGGGCGTGGGTGATCAGCGGGCCGAGGTCGGTGTCCGGGTCGGACGGGTCGCCGAGCCGCACGTCCCGCATGAGGTCGGCGACGCCGGCCACGAAGGCGTCGTACAGCGGGCGCTGGACGTAGGCGCGGGTCGCGGCGGTGCAGTCCTGGCCGCCGTTGATCAGGCTCGCGGCGACCGCGCCGTGCACCGCGGCCTCCAGGTCGGCGTCGTCGAAGACCACGAAGGGCGCCTTGCCGCCGAGTTCGAGGTGCACCCGCTTGACGCCGCCGGCCGCGAGGGCGGCGATCCGGCGGCCGACGGCGGTGGAGCCGGTGAACGACGTCATCGCGACGTCGGGGTGGGCCACGAGGTGCTCGCCCGCGTCCGGCCCGGTGCCGGTGACGATGTTGACCACGCCGTCGGGCAGCCCGGCCTCGGTCGCGGCCTGCGCGAACATCAGCGAGGTGAGCGGGGTCAGCTCCGAGGGCTTGAGCACGATGGTGTTGCCGGCGGCCACCGCCGGGAGGATCTTCCACGCGGCCATCTGCAGCGGGTAGTTCCAGGGCGCGATGGAGCCGACCACGCCGACCGGCTCGCGCCGGATGTAACTGGTGTGGTCGGGGCTGTACTCGGCGGCGGCGACGCCCTGCAACTGGCGGGCCGCGCCGGCGAAGAACGCGGTGTTGTCCACGGTTCCCGGGACGTCGAACTCGCGGCTGAGCCGGATCGGCTTGCCGCACTGCGCGGTCTCGGCGCGGGCGAGGTCCTCGGCCATGCCGTCCAGCACGCCGGCCAGCCGGTGCAGCGCCTGCGACCGCTCCCCCGGGCTCGCCGCGGCCCACTCGGGAAGCGCCGCCCGGGCCGCCGCGACCGCCGCGTCCACGTCGGCCGGCCCCGCGGTGCGGTAGGTCCACACGGCCTGCCCGCTCGCGGGGTCGACGACGGAATGCGTACCGGTGGCACCGCCGCTCCCCTCGACGGCCCGGCCGCCGATGTGGTGGGCGGCGGTGCCGAAGCGTTCCGCCACGTCGCTTACGTGGTGCATCCCATGTCTCCTCGCCGATTGCCGCCCTGCAAAACCGCTTGGCAGCGTGGCCAAACCCTGGGTTGGTGGCCGATCCTGGCAGAGCAGGCGCCCTCCAACAAGGGATTCCGTTGTTGCCTTTTGGTTACGCGACGAAATCTGTGTATCGGGTGGCTCGCCAGCAGGTGGCGGCACGCCGTACGCTGCCGGGCACGCCGGGGCCGGGCCAAGGCACAGTCCGCAAGGAACCGGCAGCCCCGCCCTTACACAGTGGCGGCCCGCCATCCCCCGTGGCCGGCGGCCCGCTGCCCACCGGAGGTACCCGTGCTCCCCACCGTCGCCGAAGTCCTGGAGCTGGACGCGTTCCGCCCGGGCGGCCCTGTCGTGGTGGCCGGGCACCGGAACCTGACCGCCGAGGTGCGCTGGGTGCACGTGAGCGAGCTGACCGACATCGCGGGGATGCTGCGCGGCGGCGAACTGGTGCTGACCACCGGCGTGATGCTGCCGGACGACCGCGAGTCGCTCGCCGCCTACGCCGACGCGCTGGCCGACGTGGGCGCAGCCGGGCTGGTCGTGGAGCTGGGCCGCCGCTACGCCGAGGACCTGCCGAAACCCCTGGTGCGGGCGGCCGAGCGGCGCGGGCTGCCACTGGTCGCGCTGCGCGAGGAGGTGCGGTTCGTCGCCGTGACCGAGGCGGTGCACGCCCTGGTCCTCAACGCGCACTACACCCGGCTGCGTGCCTCGGAGGCGGTGCACCAGACCTTCAACGAGCTGGCCGTGGAGGGGGCCGAGCCCGCCGACATCCTGGGCGAGGTGGCGCGGATGGCCGGCGCCCCCGCGGTGCTGGAGAACCTCTCCCACCAGGTGCTGGCCTTCGCGCCCGCCGGGCAGGACCCGCAGGTCCTGCTGGACGCCTGGGAGCGCAGGTCCCGCGCGGTGGCGCCGGCGGGCAGGACCGGGTTCGACCCGCGGTCCGGCTGGCTGGTGACCGCCGTCGGCGCGCGCGGGCGCGACTGGGGACGGCTGGTGCTGGTCGGCGCGGACGGCCCGCAGACCCACGCCGTCCTGCTGGAACGCGCCGCCGCCACCCTCGCGCTGGGCCGGCTGCTGGACCGCGACCGCGAGTCGCTGGAGCGCCAGACCCACCGCACCCTGCTGTCCGGGATCCTCACCCACGCGCTGACCGTCTCGGACGTCGCCCTGCGGGCCCGGGCGCTGGGCGTGCCGCTGGACGGCCGCCGGCTGGTCGGCGTGATGCTGCGGCAGCTCGGCGGCCAGCCGTCGGCCGCCCTGGAGGCGCAGGCGCGGCTGCGGGACTTCACCGAGTACGCGGCGCTGGCGGTCCGCGAGCGCGGGCTGAGCGCGCTGACCGGCGCGCTGGACGACGGCACGGTGGGGGTGCTGGTCTCGCTGGGGCCGCACGACGAGGAGCAGTCCGTGCTGGACGGCCTGGCGGCCGCGCTGAAGGCCGGCCCGCCGTGCCTGATGGCCGCGGGCTCCAGCGTGGCCGCGCTGCGCGACGCCCGCCGCTCGCTGCTGGAGGCCGCGCAGATAGCCGACGCCGCCGAGCACGGCGGCCGGCCGGACGGCGGCGCCCGTGGTTACTACCGGCTGCCCGACATCCGGCTGCGCGGCCTGCTCCACCTGCTGCGCGACGACGCGCGGCTGCAGACGTACGTGGAGCGCGAGCTGGGCCTGCTGCTGGCGTACGACGCGGAGCACGGCACGGACCTGGTGCGCATCCTCGGCGTCTACCTGGCGTGCGGCCGCAACAAGTCCGCGGCGGCCGACGCCGCGCATCTGTCCCGCCCGTCGTTCTACGACCGGCTGCGGCGCGTGGAGTCGGTGCTCGGCGTGGACCTGGACCAGGTGGAGTCGTGCCTGTCGCTGCACGTGGCCCTGCTGGCGCTGGACGCGGTGCGCCGCTGAGCACCCCCGGGCCGCCCGGCCGGCCCGTCTACGATGGGCCGACCGGCAGCGATCCTGCGGCACACGGCCACGGGACCCCGGCCTGTGCGCCGCGCCGGCGCAGCAGCGACGAAGGAGCAGGCATGAGCGACCTCGCACCCGGCACCGCGACCAGGACCGCGGAGGGCCTGGACGCTTTCATCGCCGGACTGCCGAAGGCCGAACTGCACGTCCACCACGTGGGGTCCGCCTCGCCCCGCATCGTCGCGGAGCTCGCCGCCCGCCACCCGGACTCCTCGGTCCCCGAGGACCCGGCGGCGCTCGCCGAGTACTTCACCTTCCGGGACTTCGCGCACTTCATCCAGGTGTACCTGTCGGTCGTCGACCTGATCAGGGACCCCGAGGACGTCCGGCTGCTCACCTTCGAGGTGGCCCGCGACATGGCCCGGCAGAACATCCGCTACGCGGAGCTGACCGTCACCCCGTACAGCTCGACCCGGCGCGGGATCCCGGGCCCGGCGTTCATGGAGGCCATCGAGGACGCCCGCAGGGCGGCCGAGGCGGAGCTGGGCGTGACGCTCCGCTGGTGCTTCGACATCCCGGGCGAGGCGGGCCTGGAGTCCGCCGAGGAGACGGCCCGGCTGGCGCTCGTGGGGCAGCCGGACGGCCTGGTCTCGTTCGGCCTCGGCGGGCCCGAGATCGGCGTGCCGCGGCCGCAGTTCAAGCCGTACTTCGACCGGGCGCGGGCGGCGGGCCTGCACAGCGTGCCGCACGCGGGCGAGACGACCGGGCCGCAGACCGTGTGGGACGCGCTGCGCGAGCTGGGCGCCGAGCGGATCGGGCACGGCACCAGCGCCGCGCAGGACCCGCGGCTGCTGGAGCACCTGGCCGAGCACGGCATCCCGCTGGAGGTCTGCCCGACCTCGAACATCGCCACCCGCGCGGTCGCCGTGCTGGAGGAGCACCCGATCCGGCAGATGGTCGACGCGGGCGTGCTCGTCACCGTCAACAGCGACGACCCGCCGATGTTCGGCACCGACCTCAACACCGAGTACGGCGTGGCCGCCCGGCTGCTGGGCCTGGACCGGGCCGGGGTGGCGGCGCTGGCGAAGAACGCCGTCCAGGCCTCGTTCCTGGACGCCCGGGGCAAGGCCGGGATCGCCGCGGAGATCGACGCCTACACCGCGTCCTGGGGCTGACGTGACCCTGGCCGTCGCGCACCGCGGTGACCCCTACGTGCACCGCGAGAACACCCTGCCCTCGGTCGGTTCGGCGCTGGCCAAGGGCGCGGACGTGGTGGAGGTGGACGTCCGGGTCACCCGCGACGGGGTGCCGGTGCTGCTGCACGACGCGACCCTGGAGCGGCTGTGGGGGTGCGAGGATCCCGTCGCCTCGCTCACCTTCGACCAGGTCTTCGAGACCACCGGCGGTGGCGTGCCCCCGCTGGCCGACGCCCTGGCGATGCTCGGCGACGGCCCGGCCGGCCGGATGCTGCTCGACCTGACCGAGGTCGGGCAGGCGGCGCCGTCCCTGGCCGCGGTCGAAGCGGCGGGCCTGGGCGAACGGGTCTACTACTGCGGGGAGCTGGCCGCGATGCGCGAGGTACGGGCGCTGGCCGGCGACGCCGAGATCGCCATGACCTGGAAGACCTCGGTACGGCCCGGGGAGCCGCTGCTGGCCGCGCTCCGGCCGCGCTGGCTCAACCTGCGGTTCGGCCTGGTGGACGCGGCGACGGTGGCCTTCGCGCGCGACCACGGGCTGCTGGTCGCCGCCTGGACCGCGGACTGGGAGCGGTCCATGTCCCGCCTGCTGGCGCTGGGCGTGGACGCGGTCACCACCAACCGGCTGGACGCGCTGCAGCGCGTGCTGGCGCAGCGCTCCCGCGCCTGACCGCGCAGGGCAGCCCTGAAGATGAAAGCGCCTGACGGCGCCTGAACGAGAGGGGCGGGGTGCGCCGGCGTCCGCCGCACCCCGCCCCTCCGGATCGCCGGTCAGGCGTCCAGGGACGTCATCACGTGCTTGATCCGGGTGTAGTCGTCGAAGCCGTAGGCGGACAGGTCCTTGCCGTAGCCGGACTGCTTGAACCCGCCGTGCGGCATCTCGGCGACCAGCGGGATGTGGGTGTTGATCCACACGCAGCCGAAGTCGAGCCGCTTGGACATCCGCATCGCGCGGCCGTGGTCCTTGGTCCACACCGAGGAGGCGAGCGCGTACTCGACGCCGTTGGCCCACTCGACGGCCTGGTCCTCGTCGGTGAAGGACTGGACGGTGATGACCGGGCCGAACACCTCGCGCTGGACGATCTCGTCGTCCTGCTTCAGGCCGGAGACCACGGTCGGCGCGAAGAAGTAGCCGCTCTCGCCGACCCGGTGGCCGCCGGTCTGCACCTTGGCGTGCGCGGGCAGCCGCTCGATGAAGCCGGTGACCTGGGCCAGCTGGTTGGCGTTGTTGAGCGGGCCGAACAGCACGTCCTCGTCGTCCGGCAGGCCGGTCTTGGTCTCGGCGGCGGCCTTGGTGAGCGCGGCGGTGAACTCGTCGTGGATCGACTCGTGCACCAGCACGCGGGTGGCCGCGGTGCAGTCCTGGCCGGCGTTGAAGAAGCCGGCGACCGCGATGTCCTCCACGGCCTTGGCGATGGCGGCACTGTCGAGGTCCTCGAACACCACGACCGGGGCCTTGCCGCCCAGCTCCAGGTGGACCCGCTTGACGTCCTTGGCGGCCGAGCCGGCCACCTGGATGCCGGCCCGCACCGAGCCGGTGATGGAGGCCATCGCCGGCACCGGGTGCTCGACCATCATCCGGCCGGTGTCGCGGTCGCCGCACACCACGTTGAACACGCCCTTGGGCAGCACCCCGCCGAGGATCTCGGCGAGCAGCACGGTGGAGGCGGGCGTGGTGTCGGACGGCTTGAGCACCACGGTGTTGCCGGCCGCGATGGCCGGTGCGAACTTCCAGACGGCCATCATCATCGGGTAGTTCCACGGCGCGACCTGCGCGCAGACGCCGACCGGCTCGCGGCGGACGAT
>Ga0123352_10007156_pt1 | contig 17160 bp, 8 predicted proteins | sample TergutLab28metaG_FD_89700 | JGI IMG/M metagenome (GOLD analysis project Ga0123352, IMG submission 89700) | Labiotermes labralis P1 segment gut microbial communities from Petit-Saut dam, French Guiana - Lab288 P1 | ecosystem: Host-associated > Arthropoda: Insects > Digestive system > Gut ... | reverse complement strand
GCGGTAATTATCACACCGAGAAATCCCCATATCAAGGCTCGTGAAGCAATTCCAAAACCCGGTTCGTTGTAAATCCCTTTACGAATGCGAAGTCCGAGCATCTCACCCATGGTCGCAAGTATAACGAACTTTACGAAACCCATCGAGAGGGCATAGTTATCGGAAGCAAACTTGAACCAACCGTACATCGTTTCGTTGATTGCAAAAGGTACAAATAGCAGGGCTAAGGCTAGTACAAAAAGGGTATCAAATAAAATTGGCTTTGGTTTTTGTGGTGTTTTTTCCATTGTTTTGTTTTCTTTTTTTGCAAAGATACAAAAAAAAACAAAATTGGCAAAATTCATTTTTTTTTGTATCTTTGCGTCTCAGTTTATGTATATGAAAAATCTCTTTATAGCTGTTTTTGCCTTTTTTTTGTTGGCTTTTACTGCCAAAAGTCAATGCATAGCCGCTGTTTCTTTTTTGCACAGTGATGTAGAGTTTGAATCTCGATCTCTTTCTTTGCAGCAACTTTTTGATACTGCAAACCATTATTTCTATGTAAACGACTATAATAGAGCTTTAGCCTATTTCGATTTGGTCATTAATGCCCCTATAAGAGCGACTAATTTGATGCAAATAGAGATGTTGGTCGAAGCATTGAACAGGTCAGCGACTATTTTTCGTCGCACAAGTGACTTTCGTAATGCTCATGATTTTCTTATTGAGGCATTACGTTTATGTGAAGCGTTTAATCTTACATCGCTTCAACCGTCTATTTTAATAAACATTGGAAATATCCACTACTACTTTTCCAAATTTGAAGAAGCAAAATTTTACTATGAAACGGCTGCCGTTTTGATTCAAGACAGTATAGGTATAGTTCGGGTATTAAACAATTTAGGTGCAACAGAATTGAGGCTTGGAAATTTGGAGACTGCTCATTATCTACTCAGTCGGGCACTACAAATCAGTAAAAGACACAACGATGCCTTTTTGCACAACATAAAAAGTAATTTTGCACTATATCATAGGAAAAGCCAAGATTATAATTTAGCATTTTATTATCATTGGTTATCTTTGGATGAAGCACGGAGGAGCAACAGGATTGAAAAGGAAGCGATGTTTTTATCATATTTGGGTGAATTGTTTTTTGAAGTTGGAAAAACAGATTCAGCCTTGCTTTATGTTGATTTGTCGAAACAAATTGCTGAAAAACATGGCTTTTTAAAAATTTTAGCAAATAATTACTGGGTTTTATCTAAAATAAAAAGGTTTCAAGGGCGGCACAGAGAAGCTTTGGAACACTTTGAAAAGCACGCTAATATAAGAGATTCCATATTTGGATCTACAGTTCTTAGCGACATTAATCAGTTACAACGTTCGTTTGAACTTTCGAGAAAGAATCGGCAAATAGAGCAACTTATTATAGAGCAGAAAGTTAAAGAAAATACAATTCGTTATCAAAAAATAATTCAATATATCAGTTTGCTAGTTCTGTTGTTTGTAAGTGTTGTATTGGTATTCATCTTTTTTCAAAATAAGAGATTGAACGTTGCTTACAAAGTATTGTTCGAGAAAAATATAGAACTTGTGGAGTTTCAAAAAAACGCCTTGAAGCCGAGTCCGCAAAAGAAAATAACGAGGAGCGTTTTAACACAGGATGCCCAAGATGATATCGCAGATAAAGTTCTGATACTTATGAAGGATACTTCAATTATTTGCGACCCCGAATTTTCTATTGATAAGTTAGCAGATCTCTTGAATTCCAATCAAAAATATGTTTCTGAGGCGATTAACAATTCATTAAAGAAAAATTTTCGATCTCTTTTAAGCACCTATAGAGTGCAGGAAGCTCAACGTTTGCTTGCCGATCTTGACACGACAAAATACACTATTGATTCTGTTGCATTTAAGGTGGGGTATAAGTCCCCGAACTCGTTTCGAAATACCTTTAAAGAAATCACAGGTGTGAGTCCCGGTTTCTACTTAAAATCGATAAAAAATCTATCTAATTCGTGAAATTAGAGAAAACCGACCGCAAATTCATGAATTTGCGGTCGGTTTTTGTTTGGATGTATTTTTTTTTGTATTCTTTTTTGTACCTTTGTGCCATCGAAAACTATAATCAACAAAATCTACATGATGAAAAAATTACGCTTCTATTTGGTGTTTTTGCTTTTAGTAGGATCACAAATGTTATGGGCACAACAGACTATTACGGGTATGGTAATTAGTGCTGACGACAATCTGGGTATACCCGGGGCACAGGTTGTTGTAAGAGGAACCACAACGGGCACTACAACTGACATTAATGGCAGGTTCTCTATCAACGTTCCGACCGATGCAACACATTTGGTGCTTAGCTTCATGGGTAAGGAAACCCAGGAAATTGGAATTGAGGGGTCTACAGTTATTGATGTGACGATGAGAACTTCTGCCATTGTTTTGGAGGGCTTTGAAATTGTAACTTATGGTACAGCTCGCAGAGTGGGCAACATGGTGGGTACTGTACAGCAGGTAACCTCTACAGCTCTCGAAGCAAGGCCCGCTGCCAATGTGCTTGATGCTCTTCAAGGGCAAATAGCAGGTTTGTCGATATTTAACAATTCCGGAGATCCATCACAAACTCAGTCGGTGCGTTTGCATGGAATGGGCTCATTGGGTGCATCTTCTGTACCTCTTTACATTGTGGATGGTATCCCTGTGTCGCAGGCGAGTGTTTTGGCTATGAATCCCAACGATTTCGAGTCGGTAACCGTTCTTAAAGATGCTTCTGCCACAGCTATTTACGGTGCACGTGCAGCAAATGGTGTTATCGTCATTACCACTAGGCGCGGTATTCGTCATACGGACGCTCGAATAACGGTACGTTCACAATGGGGTATTTCCAGGCTTGCCGAGCGCAGATTCTATGACAATATCATGTCAACCGAAGAACTTTTGAACTTTTTAGAGCGAACGGGAATTTATAATGAAGCACAAATCAATGAAATACGCAATAATTCTGCGTTTATAAATCCACGCACGGGAGAACTCTACAATACAAGATGGATTGACGTATTTATGAGAGACAATGTGCCGACTTTCCAAAACGATATTTCTATTTCAGGCGGTGGCCGATACACCACCTATTTTATTTCGGGAAGTCAATTTTCTCAGGAAGGAACAGCTCATGGGTCTTCCTACAATCGTTATACTCTCCGTTCAAATGTTGAGTCTCAAGCTAAAGACTGGTTGATAGTGGGAGTAAATCTTTTGTTATCGCGCGATAAACGCCACACTAATATGGTTATGACAGATTCTTGGACAGATGGAGGCCTTGCCCCACATAACAGTCCTTGGCTTCCGTCTGTGGACAAAGATGGTAACCGTCTCAATATCCTTCCCATGGGTTTTGCACATCCCGAATATCGAGCAAAAATGGACCAAACCATTGGTAGAAATTCACAGCTTACCGGAGGTTTTCACCTTATAATCACGCCCATTGAAGGGCTCTCAATTATCCATCGTTCGGGTGTAGAAGCCCGCGATTGGGTTAGCGACAGAAAGCGATTGGCTTCTCACGAGCGATTTTTGGGCGATGGTATCCGTTCCACAACGCGTCAACAATTAATCACTATGAGTACAAACAATGTTATTGAATACAGTTTTAATATTGATAACGGACACAATATAATTTTACTTGCCGGACAAGAAGGTGTGCAGCACAGCAGTAGAGCTACATCTGCTTTCGGAAGAGGGTTGACCGACGATCGATTGATGGGTTTGGAAAATACAGATGCGGAGACTCGCACCATGTCAACTCAAGACATTGCATGGGCCACTTTATCGTTCTTCGGAAGAGCCGAACATAACTTTAACGACCGCTTTATTACTGCCTTTTCATTGAGAAACGATCGAAGTTCGCGTTTTGGTAGAGAAAATCGTAGCGCATTATTTTGGAGTGCCGGTGTCCGATGGAATTTAGATAATGAGAGTTTTATGAGGAATTTGAGATTCCTCTCTAATTCCAGTTTCAATATATCCTACGGCACACAGGGCAATTCCGAGATTGGAAATTACGCCCATCTTGCAACAACCGGAACAGCTACTGCGTACGATGGTAATCTCTCTTGGATCCTTACATCTCCGGGTAATCCGAGGTTGACTTGGGAGAGTCAGGCAAAATTTACAACAGGCGTTCGTACAACGTTGTTTGACAGATACTTTATTGGTGTTAGTTTCTATCAACGCAGAACGTCTTCCATGTTGTTGGGTGTTCCTCAGCCTTACACCACAGGCTTTGTAAGTATACAAGATAATGTAGGAACGCTCAATAATACAGGGGTTGACCTCAACCTTGGTATGGATATTATTCGCAGAAGAAACTTCAACTTAAGTGCTAATGTCGTATTCAATTATAATGTGGACAAAGTAACCAGTCTTCCTCACGGTTTTGAGCGTTGGGAGGCTGTTCAAGGTTCGGGTATTGTTTGGGTAGTTGGTAGCCCTGTGATGATTTACAGGCCTTTGGCAGCAGGTATTGATAGAAATTCAGGCAGACAACTTTGGTTCAGACCGGGAGAAAACGTAGATGTTACGACCAGAGATCCTCGTCGTGTTACAGATGTATTTGATGTGGCTTATTTGCAGCAAAACACAGGTCACAGACGCTTTGCACCTATCAATGGAGGTTTCGGCTTTACTGCCTCTTACAGAAATTTCCAATTAGTTACTCATTTTGCTTTCTCTTTGGGCAAGTGGATGTATGACAACACTTCGTTTTTCTTTATGAACCCGAATACCTTCCCTGGAAGTAACCAATTTAGATGTGTGAATGATTTCTGGACTCCGGAAAATCCAAATGCAAGACATCCCGATTGGACTATTGGTCAACGAAGAGAATTCGATGATTTCTTCTTAAGCAATTCGTCGTTTTTGCGTTTGAAAAACTTAACGTTGTCATATCGTTTTGATCGCCAGTTATTGGAAAGAACCGGAATTATTCGAAGTGCTAGAGTGTTCCTCACATCTCGTAATTTGCTAACATTTACAAGATTTATGGGTATAGATCCTGAAATTGACGCCAACTTGGTTGGCGGTGCAAGAGGTTCTGCTCAAGGCGGAGGTCTTTATGGAAACAGTATGCAGTTCCAAGTCGGTGTCGAGCTTACGTTCTAATCATTTATTCATCACTTAAAAAGTCAATACCATGAAAAAAATATTCAAATTAATGCTGATTGCCGGATTTATCGGATTCTTATTGCCTTCGTGCGATTTAGACAGATTTCCCACTAATGCGGTACCTTTTGATGAATCGTTTAGGACTGTAGAAGATGCAAGAAATCAACTCAATGGGCTTTATAGTCAGTTTCGCACACGATTTTATGGCATTTTTGCACAATCTACTGAAGTAATGAGTGACCTGTTCAACGCAGTCATACCACCCGGGGCAGGCAATATCGCCGGAGCTCTTCATCGTATAGATATGACCATGTTGGGCTCAAGCGACATAGCTTCTGTTTGGCGGCTTTCTTATTCGGCGATTAACAATGCGAATATCTTCCTTGAAAGAGTTCACGAAATTGAATTGAGAACACCGGCAGATAGCAGCACAATTAGAGATTTCATAGGTCAAGCTCATTATATACGTGCACATTTATATTATATTTTGATTACGCATTTTGGAGTAGCTTACACTTCTCAAGGTGGACCTGAAGCTCCCGGTGTACCCTTGGTAACACGATTCGACCTTGACTACAGACCGGAACGTGCTACTGTTGGCGAGACTTATCAATTTATTATGGCTGAACTTGATAGTGCCTATCGTCGTATTGCTACCCAGGGCCAGAGCCGGAGCATCCGTATCACCAGAGATGCGGTAAAAGCATTGAGATCCAAAGTTCAGTTAGAAATGGGCGATAATGAAGGTGCTGCTAAAACAGCGTTATATCTAATCAACAGCGATAGATACCCCCTGGTTACAACTGCGGAGGAGCTGCTTGATGGCTGGAGAAATGATAACTGGACGGAAGATATTCTTTTGATGAACGTTACGGGAACGGAATCAGCAAATTTTCAGGATTTTTTCTCTCGTTTTAATGCCGGCACAGCATCTCCCGGCTCACCTGGTCAGCATTTTGCACCATTCTTTGTACCAACACAAACAGTTATAGATTTATTTGAACCAAATGATTTACGTCGTCAGGTGTATTTATCAAACCCTATGGTTGACAGAGTTTTTTCGAACGGTATGCCAAGAGAAGGGGTGGTCTTCTTAAGAAAATGGCGAATGAATGACAATTATGCACCGGCTCCGGGAAATTATCAACACAAACCTAAAGTGCATCGCATTGCGGAACAATATCTGATAGCAGCAGAAGCCTTAGGACCAACAGCAGAGGGTATTGGCATTTTAACAAGACTCCGAACAGCACGTGGTGCAACGATTCCGGTTGACGCAAATAATTTTACACAGATTTTGCGTGATGAATGGGTACGCGAAATGATCGGAGAAGGTAGACGTATCCAAAGCTTGAAGCGTTGGGGTATTGGGTTCGATGGACGTGTGCCTCAAAACCCAAATATCATAGCAGGGGGCGATATGCAAGAATATTACACGCTCCTCGAAGCTCCGGCGAATTTCTACCGCTTCACATGGCCTGTTCCTCTCAACGAAATACGTACTAATCCAAACATACGACAAACTCCTGAATGGGACACAGGTGTACAATAAAATTAAATGTTAAACTTAACTAAAAACGCAAAAAATATGAAAAAAATCTTCTTAAACATGGCAGCAATAACGATAGTTTTGGCTGTTATTACGACTGCTTGTAACAACAATGATGACCCAGGTATTGCTGCCCTTCCGGGAGTTGCTACGATCTCTGGTCCGAGTGTTAATGCAGCCGGTGATTCTACGATTGTTTTGACAGCTACTTCTGTGGGGGCTGCAACCTTCACATGGATGGACGGAAACGACATTCTTGTCGGACAAACCGCCGCAACCTTAACTTTGCGGGCAACGGGACTATTTCCGGATCAACGTCTCATAAGTGTTGCAGGTGTTAACGAAAGTGGTACAGGTCGTTTCAGCGATGAAGCAACCATTACCTTTGTTCCTTGGTTAGCTCCCGTTGAAGTGCCGACGATTGGCGGGGTGCTTATAAACGCTTGTCCGACCCCTTATGTACAGTTGGTAGCAACACCTGTTCATTTTGCTGAATACTATATTTGGTATAGAAACGGTGTGAGAGTTGAACCGGATCCGGATTTTGAAGTTCCGGTAAACGAACAGACGCTTCTTTCAAGGTCAAGCGGAACTTATACTGTAAGAGGTGCTAACCGACATGGACAAACAGCTATGAGTGCAGCTGTTCAAACCGAATGGACGTACTGTCCGAGCCCCATAGTGGAGTATGTATATACCGCAACAGGTTTTGATTGGTCAATGGATAATAGACTTGTGTGGGATATGGCTCAACCGACCCATACCTGGAATCAAACTGTAGAGTTTGCCCGTAGAGTTATTGTTGGCGATAGCGATTATCTTGCCGGTGCAGATGCAGGCACAAGTGTGTTTTTGATGAGAAACTGGCACCCGACAGGTATACAATCACAAATAGACAATTTCCGTGCTCCGGGAGGCTCTCAGTACACGATTACTGTACATAGAACTGTTGAGGGGCTTTACTACATTCCTTACGGTCGTAGTATTGGTTTTACGCTTCCCGGTAATTTAGGTATACACCAAACTTGGATTCACATAGAATACGGTCAGGAGGATGGATCAACGTACTGGCGTTTTAACGAACCGAATCTTGGCATGAGATTATATCTTGAAACTTCTGAATGTTGGACGTTCTTCAGAATACCTGACACGCTTTGGATCACCACTGTAGATCCGTTGAGACCTACGATTTTGGCCAGACCTGCACTTTCTATATGGAGAGGTTTGCCTACGGAGGTAATGGGCGATGCTGCTCGTATTTGGCAATCGGTATTCAATCATGTTTTCACCGCTGCAGGTCCTGCAGCGTCTCCGGCTGAAGAGGCAGAATTAATAAGAAAAGCATCAGAAATTAGATGGATTCCGATGCCTGAGTTCCAACGGAGAAAGATGCGTTCGGCAAGAGTAGGAAGATCCGAACGTCCCCAATAATACTAATTCCCCATAGTTTTAAAATCATAAAACAATAACATTATGAAAAAATTTATCATTATCCTTTCTGCGATAATTCTGTCGTTTAACGTGCAGGCACAAGTCGCAGACACCATGTTTATTCATGTAGGACAGTCGATTTTTGAGTTTTCTGCAGAAAGTGTAGACAGTGTTACTTTTTATCGGGTTGACAGAACCATAACAACCGTTCCGGCAACAAGTGTACAACTAAATCGATCCGCTGACACACTTCCGGCGGGTCAATCAAGAACTTTGACGGCAACAGTACTACCTGCAAATGCCACGAATAGAAATGTTTTGTGGGTAAGTAACAATACTGATGTAGCCACGGTAAGCAATGGCGTGGTTACAGCTGTAATTGAAGGTGATGCAACCATCACAGCCGTTACACAAGACGGTGCGCTTCTTGCCAATTACGAATTACATGTGGTTATGCCAGTATTTGATCAAGGTTTATATATTAGAAACGAACCTGATGGAAGTGTTACACTTTTTGGTTTCGATAGGGATCTAAACCCACACATCAGAACGTTCCCTGATCGTGCATCTGTTGGACCTTTGACAATTTCCTCTACGGAAGGCTTTTTCCATTTTATGGTAGAGCTAAGAGACGATGTAACCATTCCTCCGGCAAGACATGCTTCCAGACCTGACAGAATGTTGGTGCTTTCCGACCCACATGCCGACATTATTCCATTTGTTCAAGTACTGAGAGGCAATGGCGTAATGTGTAATGACTTCAACTGGACTTTCGGAACAGGTCATTTGGTCATTTTGGGTGACATCTTCAGTCGTGGCGATGACCAAACCACGATTGCTTGGATACTTTACAAATTAGATGGGCAAGCTCGTGCGGCAGGTGGCGCAGTGACATTTTTACTAGGAAATCATGAGCTGATGGCTTTGCAGGGCGATGGACGATACTGGACACCAAAATACAGCGTAATAGCATCTCGATTAGGGTTGATAAACTACAATAGACTTTGGACGCCTGATATGGAACTTGGCCGTTGGGTATCTTCGCAAAACTCTATCGCTATTGTAGACGACATCCTTTTCGCTCACGGTGGGATAAGTCGCCCTGTTGCAGCAACAGGACTTTCTATCGAAAATATCAACGATACCGTACGCAAGTTTATCGTACTTCCTTCCGGCTCGGCAGCAGCCAGCTCTGCAGAGGCTGCAATGATTATGGGCGGAAGTGCAATTGGAGTACTTTGGCATCGTGAAATCATTAATAATGAGCTGTTCCAGTATCAAGTTGATGAAATACGTAACACCTTTGGTGTGGATTATATGATGTTCGGGCATACCAGAGTAAACCAAATGACTTCTTTTTACGATGGAACAGTATTTGGTACGGATATTAGTAATGTAAGATGGCCAAATTTGACTAACAATTTAAGTATGGCAATCATGGTTACTCCTGATAGTATATGGGCTGTTAATCGTCATGGAGAGTGGAGAGATTTTGCAGTGATTCATCCGCCTATTCCTCCGGATCCTCCTGCACTTAATCCTGCAGATATTCCAACATTCATTCAAGATCCAGATATGGAAACATTAGATGCTTTCTCTCTCAGTGGAAATTATACCATCACGTTGATGTCGCCAAGATTGGACTCATTGCGTCAATTGTACAGAGATGAATTTCCGGCATTTACGCATTTCGAGTTGAGAACACCTCGCGGTACTTTCCAAATGTCTTTTACAACAGTTTTCGACAATGGTGGAGCATGGTTTAGAGGACCTACTGAAAACTGGAATCTCCGGTTACCGGAAAGTTATGCACTTGTGCCATTGACAGGTGCAGGCAATAACCCGAACAGCGATTTTCGATTCCAAATTCCGAGAAGTACCACGAGTGGAACACCTCCGGCAGGACACAGTGCAGGGGATTTATCCGTTCATTATATTTTAGATATCATGCAGCAATTGGAAGGCTGGACAATTATTCAAGATGGACTTCACTTCTGGTTCCGCAGCAAGGCTAACCCGAACGAATGGTTCTTGGCTGTTCGTCGATAGGAAATCAAGTAAAAACTTCAAATAAAAATTACTATGAAAAAGACCTTAATATACATTGTACTTCTTGCCGCCGGACTCAGTTTGCAGGCACAGACAAATCTTTATGTACAGTTTCTTGATGGCTACCAACATGGGATTCCACTAGCGCATCAACCCAGAATTACATTTGATGGGCAAACCAAGCGTGTAGCAACAACAGTAGCTACCAATACATTTAATCTTAACGAGATTCAAAATTTTTCGTTTACGCTTAGACAAGGAACAGGCATTACCGTAAACGAGGAAAGACCTCAAATCGTTCTTTTTCCTAATCCGGTAAGAGATTTGTTGACTTTAGAAATTAATGAAATGTCGGTAGAAGGATTAAGCTTCAAACTGTTTGACTTGAATGGTAGATTGCTGAAAACAGAGAGGCTTCGTTCGGTTTCAACTCAAATTCAAATGGATAGATTTCCTGCAGGAAATTATGTGATGAGCATAATAAACTCAAACGGAGGCTCTATTCAATCGTTCCAAATCGTAAAACAATAACGCCATGAAAAAAATTATAATCATCCTTTCTGCAGTTGCCTTGTCACTTAGCGTATGGGCACAACAAACTGTTGATACCATGTTTGTGCATCAAAGATATGCCACACATGAGTTTGCCATCAAAGATGTGGATAGTATCCTATTTCATCGAACCGCAGAACGCTCTTCGGCTCAAAGCGTGTTGTTAAATTTCAATACTGCCATCGTGCAAGTTGGCCAAACGCTGAGTTTAACGGCTACTGTTTTACCTCCCGAAGCGGTCAATAGATCTGTTGCATGGATAAGCAACAACGCTGCTGTAGCCACGGTGGATAATAACGGAGTGATCACCGGTGTAGGGGTAGGAACAGCTACAATTACTGCAATTACCTTTGACGGACACCATACAGCGACTAATGTTGTTACGACCGTAGCAACCATGATCAATGTAACCGGTATGACGCTTAGTCAAACTACAGCGGACATCACAACAGGTGGTGAAGTTACTCTAACAGCAAATATAACTCCCGGAAATGCTACTAACACAATCGTGCATTGGGGAAGTTCTAATCCCCTTGTAGCTTCTGTTGTAGACGGCGTTGTAACCGGATTAACTCCCGGAGCAGTTACCATTACGGCAACTACGCAAGATGGTAATTTTACAGCGACTTGCGTTGTAACTGTTACTCCCGTTCCTGTAACAGGTGTTACTCTTGACTATAACGAGATTTCGATAAAAATCAATCGAACACATACGTTGATAGCCACTGTTTTGCCGGCAGGTACAGCCACTAATACCAATGTAACTTGGACTAGTAGCGCTCCCGGAGTAGCCACAGTTGACAACAATGGTCTTATCAGCCCTGTGTCGGTTGGTACAACCAACATCACTGTAACCACTGAAGAAGGCAATTTCTCTGCAACGTCTTTAGTAACCATACTACCGACTGTTAATTATCAAAATATCGCAACCTATGAGCAAGAAGCAGGTGCAAGATCGCGTGAAGCTTTCATATACGGAGGTCGATTTGACATCACGTTGATGTCTCCAAGATTAGATGAGTGGCGTCAAAGTTATGCACTATTGTTCCCAACCTTCCAAGGATACCACATACAAAATCCGCGTGGAGCTTTCCAGCTTTCTTTCGTTGCAGAATATAGAACTCCGGCAGGCGGAACAGGCTTATGGTTTATGGGACCTCCATCAGGCGAATGGCAAGCTGTTTTCCCAATGGAAGGACCGAATGACAATCCGCATACGGATGTTACTTTCATTATATCAAGAAACAGTACACAAACAAGTGACAATGTTCCAGCAGGTTACAGAGCCGGAGGAGCAGTTAGCTTCCAGACATTCTTACAACAACCAACCGGTTTCACAATCATTCAACTCGAAGATACATTCTGGTTCCGTTGCAGACTCGAACCAAACGATTGGTTTGTAGCCGTACGACAAACTGCTGTACCAGTGCCGGTTGAAGGTGTAACGATTTTCACAGCATCCGATTCCATGAATGCCGGTGGAACTCTACCTTTGTTGGCGGTTATCAACCCTATTAATGCTCAAAATAGATTCGTAAGTTGGACAAGTAGCAACAATAGTATTGCAACCGTTCAACACGGTATAATAACTGCACATGGCTCGGGCGATGTTGTGATTACCGTAACCACTGAAGAAGGAGGATTCACAGCTAATCAGACCGTACGCATTGCTCCGTCTTTGGTATCAGGTGTTGAACTCAATCAAAATTTTGCGCTAATGGAAGTTGGTGACAAAGTAACCTTAACTGCTAATGTATTGCCGGTTTATGCCGAAAACAGAAATGTAACTTGGTTAAGCAGAAATCCAAGTATTGCAGCAGTTGATCAAAACGGTGAAGTAACAGCGATGGCTTTAGGTTACACCTACATTGTTGCAACTACCCAGGTAGGTGAGTTCAAAGACTCCGCAAGAGTAACCATACTGGACGAAGTGATTGCAGTAACTAGTATAGAACTTGACAGCAGAGTTGTTAGAATTGCTTTGGATACAACTGCCCCTCAACTTGTTGCCACACTAATGCCTGTTGACGCTTCCGAAAAAACCGTTCTTTGGAACAGTAGCAATCCTGCAGTAGCAACCGTTAATGCAGATGGTTTAGTTACTCCTGTATCCCATGGCGTTGCTCTTATTATTGCAACATCACGATCCGGTGGATTGAGAGACACGGCAATAGTAATGGTTCAAGATCCAACCATCAATACGGTAGCAGCTTGGTTGAATGGAACACCTTACGTGCCAAATGCAACCTACGATATTACGTTATTGTCGCCAAGATTGGAGGCATGGCGTGCACGTCAATTTGACGAGTTTCCGGAATTTGCCGGTTTTGATATTCGAATGCCACGCGGTACTTCTGCTACAATTTCTCTAACAGCAATCTATGTTAATCCGGCAGGTTTGCAGTTCAGAGGGTCGGCAACTGCTACGGCACCGGGAGTGATTCCAATGGAAGCACCTGGTGGCAATCCGCTTACGGATATTACGTTCGATATTGCAAGAAGTACAACCAGTGGAACACCGCCGGTTGGGCAACATGCTGCCGCAACAGACACAACTCTCGCAACTGGAGCGAGGCTTTTCATGGATTTCGTGGATAATACAGCCTTTACCATCATCGAAGACTGCCAAGTAGGCGTTCAGCACAGATTCTGGCTCAGTAGCAAAGCCGATCCGGAGGATTGGTTCTTGACGGTTCGTCCATGGATTCCTATTGCGAGCATATCTCTCAACACAACATCTCACCAGTTGCCTGCAGGTGCAGAGTTCGACTTGGTAGCAACCATGCTGCCAGCTAATGCTTCCGGCAGAAGACTGACATGGGCAACAAGCAATCCGCTTGTCGCTACTGTAGATGCCAACGGTATAGTAACTGCAGTGGATGAAGGTACTGCCATTATTACGGCAACAACCGTATGTGGTAATTCCGTTACTTGTGAGATTGAAGTTGTAGTACCGGAACCTGCAGAAAGCGTTTCGCTTAACCAAACCACGACAACATTTACCACATTTGGTCAAACGCTACAACTGATAGCCACGGTGCATCCTGCAAATGCTTTCCAAGGCGTAACCTGGACGAGCAGCAATCCAAATGTTGCTTGGATAGATAACGATGGTTTAGTAACAGTTTTAGCCGCAGGAACAACAACAATTACTGTAACTACAGTTGACGGTGGTTTTACCGCCCAATGTGCAGTAACGGCTACAGCTACAATGGGTTCGCCGACTGCAGCTAATATCGCAACGTTCTTGCAACCTTACGATGCTACACCACTTAATGCTTTCTTGGGTACCCAAGCGGCACCACTTGCTTACGACATCACTCTAATGTCGTCAAAATTAGAAGCATTGCGTCAAACGTTTATAGAGGTTTCCACTCCAATTAAGCCGGGCTTTCGTGCTTTCACCATAGGAGCACCATTCACCGGAACTAATCGTTTTTCGCTTCTGCAGATGTTTGACAATGGTGATGGAGAGCGAAGATCATCGGGTACAAATTTACCGGGGATTCATCTAATGACAGGTCCGGGCAATAACTCGAACAGTGATGTCTTTATTGATCTTCTTGGGTCAAGAAATGGAGTTGCAGGTGGGGTTGGGTCAGCTCTTCAGGGTGCTGCTTCATGGATTAGTCTCCAGCGTCACGTAGATGCGACAACCGGTCACACGATCATCCAAGATCCTGCTAATCCGGGAACGTTCTGGTTCCGCAGTAAAGCTGATCCTAACGATTGGTTTGTGGCAGTTCGTACACCGTAGAAAAATCTAAAAATCACGATGTAGGGGCTAGGCATGCCTAGCCCCTACTTTTTATCAAACTTTGACACAATCCGATGAAAAAAAATCTTTACTACATAATTTTCGTAACAATTTGTTTTATTGTTCAACAAACCCACGCCGCTCCGGCATACCCCGGCGTTATAAACTACCGCTTGCCCGATGGTACAGAAATCAGCATTTTCTTGCATGGTGATGAACATATAAATTGGAAATCTTCACTTGATGGATTTACCATACTCTCTAACAGAGATGGCTTTTTGGAATATGCCGTTCGCGACGAAAACACCGGAGACTTGAAACTATCCGGAGTTCGTGTACACAATATATCGGAACGAACACCGGAAGAAGTCAGTTTTTTAAGCCAACAACCTACCGGATTAAAATTCAGTGCGGTTCAGGTCGAGATTTTGCACGACCTTCGCAGAACGAAAGAAGATGCTACATCGGCATGGCGGGGAGAAGAAGAACCGCGTCTCAGCCTTCCCCCAACGGTACGTGTTCCGGTTATTCTTGTAGCATTTCAAGACAGACCTTTCACGAGAACAAGGGCAGATTTTGAAATGCTGTTGGATCAATTAAACAATACATCCGGTGGATTGACCGGGAGTTTGCGTGATTATTTTTTAGATAATTCTTTCGGACAATTGGATGTTCGTTTTGATGTTTTTGGCCCTTTCACCTTACCCGGTCCGATAATTCAGTTCACAAACAATACAGTTACTGCAGGCGGCACAGAGCGATGTGGAGGAGATTCTCGCAATATGGCTCGTTTTGCCATTGATGCTGCTAATATAAACGGAGCAAACTGGGCTCTTTATTCTGTGGATGGCAGGCATGTGAACACCGTGCATATCATTTATGCCGGTCATGGAACTGAGGCGGGAGCTCCCAGATGTGGTTCAATATGGGCTCATGCTTGGTCGTTCTCACCCGCAAGAGAACACCAAGGATTTTTGATTGATCGCTTTTCTGCATCTCCTGAGCTTCGCGGTAGTAGTGGCAACAATATAACGCATATCGGTGTTATTGCTCATGAACTGGGACACTCGTTGCTTGATATACGTGATTTTTATGATACACACCCTAATAACTATGGCGGACGTGCCGTGGATTTAGGCGCATGGTGCATTATGGCAAGCGGCAACTGGAACGACGGAGGTCGTACACCTGCAAACTTCTCAGCATGGGCACGCGTTCACGCAGGCTGGGCACCGGAAATAACGTTGTCATCGCCTGCTAATATCACTTTAGCTGCCCCTTATCAAGTTGCTGGAAATGTTGTTTATCGAATAAATACAACAATCCCTAATGAATATTTTTTGATCGAAAACCGCCAACGTGTAGGTTGGGATGCTTTTATTCCGGGTAGTGGAATGTTGATATACCGTGTAGATATGAATCATCCCGGATGGGCTACTATAGGTACCAATCAAAACCGTGTCAATGCTTTCCCGGACAACCGAGGATATTATATTTTACAAGCAGGATGCAACCTTCCAAACGGCTGTACCGGCAATCGTGGTACAGACCCATGGCCTCAATCCGGAAGAACACAATTTACAGATAACACAACACCAAGCTCAAGGTCGAAAGCAGGTGAAAACACCAATAAACCTATAACCGACATCGTACATAACACGAGCAATCGAACAGTTTCATTCCGATTTATGGGAGGAGCCACATCTCCAACTATTACCACGGCAGACCTGCCAAGTGGCAGAATAGATGTTGAATACAATGAAGCTCTTTCAGCGACCGGAGAAAATCCGATAATATGGTCTATCGTGGACGGCTCTTTACCGGAAGGTTTATTCCTATCCGAAGCAGGTGTAATTTCAGGAACACCCACAACAGAAGAAACTGTAGAGTTCGAGGTCAAAGCCATCAATAGTTACGGAGAAATGACCAGAACGTTTTCTATTGAAATTAATCCTGCTCCGGAACCTCCAACAATTACAACAACTGCCCTCGAAAGAGGTATCATAGGGGTACCCTACAGCGATACACTCCTCGCAATTGGCGATAGTGTAATTACTTGGGGATTAATCAGTGGAACTTTGCCAAGAGGATTAACCCTGTTTCATAGCGGAGTGATTTCGGGAACACCAAATCAAATAACCGAAAACACCTTTACCGTCAGAGCAAGCAATGAAGTAGGCTACCAAGGAAGAGAGTTCACAATCACCATAACAGCCGAACAAACTAATATCCAACTCAACAATGTGGAAGAAAAAGAGTCTCTCCAAGCATGGATTGCCACAGACAATAGTTTGCATATACGCGGTTTAGAGGTTGGTCAGCCTTACAGCATTTACAATATTATGGGAGTGCTGTTATACCAAGGAACTGTGACAACAGATGTTGTAAGAGTAGATGCTCACGCCTTTAGGAGGGCAAACCAACACAGTGTATATATAATCCAATCCGGAAGGTATTCGGTGCGAGTTGTTTGGTAAAATATATCGCAACAAATCGGCTTCAGCTTGACACGGTTTTTGAATTTTCGTTATTGCTGAGTACGATTTTTTCGAAATCTTTTTTGCAAAGATACGGATTTTTTTTGTATCTTTGTGGAAAAAATGACCGACAATGAATAAGAATTATTTTTGTGTAATCATGGCAGGCGGGGTAGGAGCCCGCTTTTGGCCCATGAGTC
>Ga0123352_10007155_pt1 | contig 17161 bp, 11 predicted proteins | sample TergutLab28metaG_FD_89700 | JGI IMG/M metagenome (GOLD analysis project Ga0123352, IMG submission 89700) | Labiotermes labralis P1 segment gut microbial communities from Petit-Saut dam, French Guiana - Lab288 P1 | ecosystem: Host-associated > Arthropoda: Insects > Digestive system > Gut ... | reverse complement strand
TGTTTAAACTGTGACCTGTTACCATAGCCATAAATTCAGCTGAGATAGGTATCATGGTCTTCATTCTCTCTTTTATGTATGGGAAGAATAATTTACTTATTGCTTCTTTTGTAGAGCTTGTCCCCTGCTCCTGCCATTTTGTTATTTCGTTCTCCTTCCCTGCTGTAATTATTGTCTCTCTTGGTATTTTGTCATACACTAATTCTCCTATGTCATCTGTTGCCACCTTCTTGGCCAAACGGTCTGCCATTTCGTTTTCTTGTATTCTGACGTGTGCCTTCACCCAGTTAAAAAAACACTGTCCATTGTTGGTCCTCCAGCCTCTTTATTTCTTTCCTTATATTCCCTATTAGTATGTAGTGTTTGTTTCTATTCTGCAGTCTGTCCAGTGTCACTTTGCTGTCTGTATTAACCACTACTATCTTTTCTGCATCTTCTGCTAACTGTAGACTTTGAATTTGTTCCAGTGCCCTTAGGATTGCTACCTGTTCTGCCTGATTAGTAGAGCATCTCTCATGTAGTTTGTACTTAGACTGATGATGAACTATGTCATCCTTAATTATGCCTGCAGCAGCTCCTACCTTTCCTCCAGTTTTGCTGCCGTCCATGAATATATTTATTACATTATGTGGTATCTCTGTGGGTGCCCTAAGAAGAAGTATTTCTGCAGGGTGGGGCCAATATCTCACTTCCAGAGGTGCATCATACTCGATGTTGTTATGAGTTGCCTTATAAGTTCGTACCTTTTCATGTACAGCAAACCGGATGGGACAAACTCCTGCCAGTATGCATGATGCTTATATGACAGTGTTCTGAATGCCTTGGCTGTTTTGATATTCATCATTCTTTGCACTCGCTGATATTTCCTCAAGTTGATTTGTTTTGTTAAGGCTTTCTTCCACACCGGTGCCTCATATATCAATATTGGTTCTATTGCACCATTGTGTATAACCTTCAGTGCTCGATGGCCTCAAACCCCATTTGAGTGTTTATGTTTATAATAGGAGCACATATCCGTGTAATGTAGTCTACATATCTGTCGAAACTAAATCTGCTGTCAGAATAAATTCCTAAGTATTTTAGTTTGGATACTTGCTCCAGGCATTTGTTATTTAGATAAATGTTTAGTTTTCTGTTATCTCCTGATGTTTTCATTGTCACCAATAAAACATTAGACTTGTTTTCATTAAAATGCATTTTGTTCTCCCTGGCCCAGTTCTCAATTTTTTTCAAGTCCTGGTTGGTATAGTTCTCTGCATCCAGGGTGCTTTTACCTCGGGTTAGTACCAGTAGGTCGTCCGCAAAGGCAATTACCCTGGTGCGATGAGAGAAGTCCATATCAAGCAGCGAGTTATAGATTATATCCCAAAACCCTGGACCACTACAAGAACCTTGGGGGCACCCCATAGTCACGGGTTTCTCTATTTTCAACGTATTCCCGCATAGTGATGCCGTTCTATTGATAAAATATCTTCTGGACAGGTTGAAGAGATTCCTCGGGCATTTTTGTTCTTTTGGATTACGCAGAATGCTTGGCCACCATGCCACGTCAAATGCTCCTTGGACATACAGTTCCTTTGTTTCAAGTTTTCTTCAATGATCTCCTTGACTGCCATCGCTGTGTCCACAGTTCCTCACTGAGGTATGAAGCCATACTGATTACTGTTCAAACCAGCATTGGTATGAACATGATACATAATTCTATCATTGACCTGTCCAGCACTTTGCCTGCTACATTAAGCAAACTGATGGGCTGGTATTTCGAGGCGTCTCTGTTATTTTCTTTCCTTGGCTTTACAATTGGGACTATGCTAGATTTTTTCATTGTCTTGGAAAGCTGCCTTCTATTAGACATTTATTGTACACATTCAGTAAGAAAGGATGGGAAGTTTACGAAAACACGTAGGAGTATCTACTTATCAGTCCATCCTCCCCAGGAGCCTTTTTAGGATTGAACTTTTTTTCATCACAGATGATGTATCTTCTTGAGAGAAGGGTTTATCATCTTCTGTGTCTACTGGCACCTTTATCTGCTTGTGAAGTGTACTGTCATTTGTCTCATTGTCTTTGGGAACAAAATAGTCTTAACATATAGTTTGTTGTGCTTTCTGTGTCCATGGTGAAAGTCTCGTCCGGCTGCGGCTGTTGGGGAGTTGTTAAGCAGGTTGTACTTCTTGATTTCCCAGACGCAGTTTTATAAATTGCGTTCCGAGGGTTGGACTCCTCAGTTGAGGAGCAGTACTTTTGCCAGGATTTAAATTTTTCTTCTTTTAGCTTCGATTGGTATTGTCGTTTCCCCTCACTGTATTGGATTTTTCTCTTCATTGTTTAAAGTTTGTTGATATTGTTGTCTTAGGGCATTACTTTTTTCCGTAATATTTTTAATTTGTCATTCCACCATGGGACTGTTCACCTTGTTTTTAGTTTTCTACCTTTGGATATTCAGAAATTTGTGTTACATGTTGCTGTTGCACATGAAAAACGATCATGTATTAGATCTTCTGTATTATATTGATTTATTTTACCTTGTAATTCCTCATCTAGTTTATTTGCATCCGTCTTGTTAGTGCAATTAATGCAGAGATAAAGTTGGTAGCTAGTGTCAGATTTCTTGTAGTCCTCCTGGTTAGTGATGTAACGTACTCCCATGTGATTCATCTTTCCTTTTCCATTATTTACACTTGCAATCTTGAAATTCACAATGTTGTGGTCTGAGCAGCTTTCTTCCTCTCCGCATATCCAGTCCGATACAAAACGCACTAGTCTGCTATTAGTAATTGTTAGGTCAATGCGGCTACGTCCCCTGTTAGATTGAAACGTTGGTGTTTCAGTGGCTTCGTTCAAAACATAGAGGTCATTACAAATTATAAATTCTAGGCTTTTCCTGCTCTGTTGTGCCACATTTTGCTTCCAGCATTTCTGTCCACGTCTATGATTAAACCATTTCTCTTAGTGTAATCCATTACTTTTTCTAGCTGTCTAATATCTTCTTCTATGTCTCTTTGGCTGTTGAAATGCATACTAACACTATAAAATTTGACTGCTTCTGAACACACCTCGACAGCGACACAGTCCTCATTGGACAATTGGGTAATTAGTGTGACATCTAATTGGTCATTGTTTATGACTATAGCAGTTCTCTTCCTTCCGTCTGCAGATGTATACACTTATGGGATCTTGGAAGTCCTGCCAACTTATTGTTAATAGTGTGTGGTTCTTGAATGTATGTTATATCAACGTTGTGTTGATTAATAAGCTGCACTAAATTACTAGTTGCTGTTCTCGAATGTTGTAAATTGATTTGGAAACAGTTTACTTTGTCCCTTCTTATTGCATGCATTGTTAGTAGTCAGTGGTTTAGGTGAATTTCGGCAAAATATTTTGATAGCAGCTGCAGCTATTGTCTAGGGAGGAGTGCTTTGCATTAATTGGCAATTTCTGGTTGTATTTATTGAGGTTGGTGCAGTTGATGCATTTGTACGAGGCCTTGCATTCCCACAAGGAGTGATTTTCAGCACAGATTGGGCAAGTTAATTCCCCTTTGCAGTCTTGAGCCCTATGGTTGAATTTGCTGCATTTATAGCACCTGTTGATCTTAGTGTAATCATCAACATTACACATGTTCCAGCCTAATTTAATTTTCTTCCCCAAGAATTTCATTCTCGTCATAGAATTGACCTCTATCACTAAATTGTTGGCCTTCCTCTTCTCCTTGAAGAGATACCTTGGTGTTAGGTCTTCTTTTTCAATGCATAGCTTGCTGTTTTGTTTCATGATTAGCTCCTTGGCATTTTCAATATTTAATTCATCTGGAACATTGTAAATGATGAGTCTAGGATTCCTATGTCTTGGCGTTGAAGCTTCTAGTTCCTCGCCGCACATTTCATTGATTGTTTTGCTTAGAGCATCAATTTCCTGCTTATTGTGGGTTTCAATTAACAGTCGCCAATTCCTAAGATCTTTAAATGTTGTAATTCCAATCTTCATGTCAGCTGGATTCACCTTTGTCTGAACAAGGGTCTTCATATGTTCGATGCTGTGGCCACTTTTACTCTTAACAGTAAGTTTGAAGGTTTTTTGTTCAGCCCTCTTCTGTTGGTTGCCACTTGGAGCTTCTGAGTACAGCCTTTTCTTCTTGATATGAGATGCTGCCTCTAATTCGACCTCATATATAGTTGTTTTCATCTGACATTCTAGGTTTTCAATTTTCTTTGTCTTTTCTTCCAGGTTGGCCATTATTGTATTGTATACACCTCTCAGTGAACTTACAGATTTCATTATGTCATCTCTCAAGTCTTTCCTGAGATTTCCACTTTTTCAGTTACCTCTAGCAGGGTATTTAAACTGGTTTAAAAAATGTCCTTGAGATCGCATGCCATCTTGCCGCGATTGACTTTTCTGTTCTCTCTGACTTGCATCATGACTACAGCTGTGGATACAAGTTGCTATGCGCCTCGCATCTGTGTGGCTTCTAGACTTGTATACATAAACTCACCATCGAAGTTGCTCAGAATAACTGTTAATATCGCACTTATACTTGATTGCCAGACTTACCCCCAATTCACAAGAAGGATAACGTGATCACACTTCTCCTCTCACCTGTAATTATGTCTTCAGATGAGTATAAATCACTCAGCCACAAATTAAATAGCAGTGCCATTGAGTGGTGTACATTCTTCGATTCGCGTCTCCTTGTTGTATATTGTGTGTGTGTGTGTGTGTGTGTGTGTGGGGGGGGGGGCAAAATAAGTTATGAAAAAATATGCAGAGAGGGTGAACATTGTTTCTGAAGTAATGTCCCAGATTTTATAAGTGGTAAAATAGTGTACCACATTATCTAATGGGATGTTTTATATGTACCACTACTCACCCTTTTTAAGCACAGTTTCATTTCCTTAGTCATGAAAGTTGGACTAAAATAATGCTGTGACATATCTTCAGTGAATGAGATTAGCATGGCGTAACAGACTTAAGTCAGTATGTAATTTTTCACCTATGGAAAATGTTGTGTTATGTTTAGTATCCTAAGATAACAGAGGAAGTTGAGAAGCCCACGAGTATGATGGTGTTGTATGTCTATATTGATTGAAACAGACTCTTGGAGTTATTAGCATTGATGTGTTGACTGCTGTGTTCCTTAACCTTTTCCATGCGTAATAAGTTATTTTTGAGATAAATACAATTAATAGTTAGTATTTGAAACATGTGTCTTGCTGTTTATCATTATGGTACTGACAATCTGGCTTTTTTTGCCTGTCTGCCGAATTGTTTTCCTGTGTCGAGACAAAGAGAATTACTCGTAATTCTCAATATTTAGACTGGTAGCACAGTGTCTTTGAAAGTGATGTATTGACAGACAATTTTAGAACCTTTTTCTAAAGCTCAAGTATGGTGCGTGGAAGAAAACATTTGATTGAAATGTATTTGCTGCAGCAGTAATTGTATGCATTTTTTTATAGTTCTGAATTTAATATTTTATGCTGCAGCTCGTTTCAGGCTAACTTGTATTATTGAAGTGAGAATTGTTTCAATTTAAAAGTAAAGGTAAAGGTAAAGTGATCCTGTTACAGGCCCGGTGTGGCCTGTAATGGGATAGAGGTATAGCTCTACTCTTCCATGACCACGGCACTAGAAGGGGAGAAGGGAAAGACCCGGTACCCATTTTACAGGAGGCTGGGTGGGCCCCAGGCCAGTCTGGATAGGCAGAAAATCTCATCTCCACCGGGATTCGATCCCGGACCGTCCAGTCCATAGTTAGTCACTATACCAACTGAGCTACCTGGCCCACTTCGAGTTAAAATTATTCAGTAAAAGTCATGAGTAGTTTTGTTGAAGGGAAAGGTACAACAGCGTCTAATAAGCCAAAGTCAGTGCATTTCAGTAAGTGTTTAATGGTAAAATGAAACATGGGGAAGTAACCAACAACTGCACCATGACACACAATTTCCATGGCAAGGAATTTCAGTGTGCGATGCCTTGAGAAAACAAAGCAAACTATTATCAGATTGAATCCATAAGGCATTTTGTGGACCCAGGCAGGGGAATTCCCATATCACTGATGAAGTTTTGGAGTTTGTGCTAAAAGAATATGGATATGGTGTTCCCATTACAGGAGTGAATATGAATAAAGGCAATAGAATTTTTGACATCCCTGAAGATGTGCAGGCAAGATTTCAAAACCAGTATTAATTGGCCGGGCAGTAACATTTTTGCATTCTAAAGGCCGATGCACACATACCTTGCCATGTGCATGCTGTGCTTCGGCCATGCCATGTCGGGCCCCTGCCCCCTCCAACAGTGCTGTGTCCCTCATGAAAGTCGCATGGTAGCTTGAAAAATCTGTACTGCTAGTCCAACAATTTAACTGATCCTCTTTTGAACTCAGCTGCTACCATTCTTGAAATTCATCAGCATGGATAGTCTTGAGGAGCATGTGATAATTGCATGTGGGCTTTATCTTCTCTCAGGAGGAGGAAAACTAGTAGAAAAAAATTACTGGATTCATAGTGTGTTTTGAACAAAAGAGGGGGAAGGAGCATTTCACGCTGTTTGGACGTATGAAAGATAACAGGCAAAAATTTTTTAAATATTTTAGAATGGGTATTTTGAAATTTGAAAACTTTAAAGAGTTGTTGCTCACAGACAACCAAAAGAAGAATATGCAATGGAGACATAGCATAAAAACATTGGAAAGGCTGGCTTTAACTTCAAGGTTAGTTCATATTGTGTATAATCTGTTGTCTCCATCTTCATCAGAACAACTAAACACATCCCAAAAGGCAAGTAACATTCTGGTTAACAACCCTCGTGAATGTTCGTATAGTTACCAGAAGAACCAAACCTGGGCAGGTCACCCACAGGCTGTTGGGAGATGGCTGATGTTAATTCACACATCCCATGCCGTTCCCTGCCATTTCTGTGCCATGGCCTTGAGAAGTCACATTCAGAGGGGTATGGTCATAGGACAGCAGGAGAGCAGCATGGGCATGGTATGGTATGTGTGAATCAAACATGGTTTCACTGTGGAAATCTAAATCCTCAGCGACACAGCATGGCAGGGACACCACATGGGCACAGCATGCTCTGTGTGAAGGGTCTGCTGTTTGTTGGGGAACTATATTAGTGTGAAAGCTTCCCATAGACTACCTTGAAAAATTAATATGCCAGCACTGTATAATTAGTCTGTGAAAAAATGTTAACCTCTTAGGATAAATGGCTAATATAGATGAAACCCCAGTCTTGTTGATATGTGGAAACTGAGAATAGATGTGATGTTTTCAAGTTAGACTAATGGGAGGGAACTGACTTTTGAAAAAAATTTTTTTTGTGGAATTGCATTCAAATGTAATGAGAAAGGGTGGATGACCTAGAGAATTGTGTGACAGGGGGCCAGCTAGTTTACTGTAAATAGGTATCTTGTTCTGAGATGCTTTGATGTGTCACATAACAAGGAAAGCAGTATCTTATAGATTAAATTGGATCTAGTGATCGTACAGGGAGGCTTAGCCTTTCGGTTACAGTTTCTTGATGTGGGTGCTGACAAACCATTTGAACACGAATCATGTCTTCTGTACTGGGAGTGGCTGCTTTTTGAGAACTGCCCCGTAACACCAGCAGGAAGCTTAAGAAGACCATCTGAAGCTCTGCTTTGTTTGTGTATTAAGACTGCTTGGAATGACATGTACCCAGAATTCTTCGTTCAGGTGTTTGAAAAGTGCTGTTGGTCAAAATGTTTGGACGGCACAAATTAGGTCCTATGGGAGGAAGTTCATGAAGAAACCAAATGATGTGTGTTTACATGCATGCAGCTTCTTACTCCCCTGATACACGTAATATTTAATTCTGATGATTACGTAATTGTCCAGTATGAAGCATGCAAACACTAAGTAACATAACAACCTGGCCAGTGTGACTATGTATATTTTCCTGAAAATTGAAGTTTGTGAAGGTGGTTCAGTGTAAATGCAGGTATATATAGTATATCATCTGCTAAAGTGCCAATATAAGAGCCTTTTATGACACCTTGTTAATATTGATTTATATTACAGACAGCACTCAGTAGAAAGTAGCACAGAAAGGTCTGGCTCACTTCGTAGACGTAATTCAATGGACAAGGATACTGTTCCAAATTCTGTTACAAAACCTGGTGGAGACAAACTTATTGAAGCTGAGAGGGCTGAAACTGGAAAAGTAAGTTGATTGAAGTGCATCTTCTTGCTAGGCATGAGTTTGTTTCAGCTGTGATTTTGAAGATTATTGTCTCATAGGATGTGACACACTTTAGTTGGGTATATATGAACCAATGTTTCAGAGGAATCAGCTGGTTCCATCTTCAGGGTAGAATAGTAAGTTGTGTGGGAGAAGAAAGTCTCAAATTGGCTTGTACACAGTGGATGATAAAGAGAGGATGGGAGTATGTTGCATTCATCTGGCTGTGGATGAGGACAGGTGATGAGCTGTTATGAACACGGTAACGATCCTTTGAGTTCCATAAAATGTAGTGTATTTCGTGAACAGCTGAGGAATTGTTAACTTTTCAAGAATGACTGTGCTCTGTTGAGTTTGTTACTTAGTCAATTGTTGTGTATTGGGAAATGTGATGTTAGGATGTGGTATAGTGCTGAGAGTTCAGGAGAAGTCATTTATACTTTTTAGTCAGATTGTTTCATTTATTTGAAATTGCATCTGAAGCATGGGATGAACGCATATGACCTGAGTTATTTAAAAAAAATTATTTAGCAAACACCGATGTGCCATACAGAATGAAAGTGAATACCATTGGAATCCAAATGTGATACATGTAGGTTTTCAAGAAGAGAGATGAGTGTGTTAAGTTAAAACACTTAGTGAGCAGAAAATCAGAATTGAGGAAGGTTCATCAAGAGAGAGAGAGGGGGGGGGAGGTGGGTGGAGGAGGTTAACAGAGAAGTTGGGGGAGTGGGCATCATCAGATGAGAACCAGTGTGTCTGACCATCCTGCTGTCTCTGTGCTAAATTTGCATTAGAGTACAGACAGATTTCACTCCTTGGATGATAGTATATTAATATTTGCCACTCTGAGATAACCAAAATTCCATGTAATAGGGTTTAATAAATAGTGTTTAAGATCCTAATGTTTTGAGGAGTTGTGCTAATTTTTCCTATTTTTCCTTCCACAGGTGAAGTGGCGTGTGTATGCCCATTATCTCAGAAATATTGGCATTTTCCTTTCTGGCGCAACGATAGTTTTCAACATGATTTTTCAGGGTTTCTCAATTGGTTCCAATGTATGGCTTGCAGAATGGTCAAATGATATGTCTATGTATGGGAATGAGACAGATGGTAGCAAACAAAACCTTTATTTGGGTGTGTATGGGGCTCTTGGTGCTGGCCAAGGTAAGTCCAATATTTCTGTTCTCTCTGCAATAATCTGTAGTTGAATTTATAGCTGGTTTCATTGAAAAAACAACACCAAGCAATGGTGAATTGTGACTGTGGTATCTGGAGGACCTGTGTCCATAACATTTCAGGCATTTTCTGTTGCGGTATTTGAAGTCCGTGATAAATTTAAGCATGAGAACTAATTGGCATTTTTGCTATGAAAACCCAATGAATGTTACACATTAATAAATGTGCAGTGTCAGTAATTTCTTTGCATTTTGAGCCCTGCTCATGGGGAGTAATCACACTATACAGTGTCAGTAAGTTGAACAAGCAGGTAATGAGAGTTAATGTTCCCTGTTCTTTGGGTTAGTCTTGGGGATGACATCCATTCACCAGAAAAGAAAAGTTCATAGAAATAGCTTAAATAGTTAATACATATCTTGAATGAATATGTCCTAGAATTGTGGTGCTTGTGGCATAATATGTAGCACTTTATCTAAATGTGTTACACTGAAGTAAATTTACAGTACTGTATCAGTTGTTTGATTTTTTATGACTTTTTGTTGACAGAACACGTTGTGTTCTGTTTTCTCCAAGTATAATATTGGTTGTCACATCTGTTGTGTAATCATATCCCTGCTGGCTAGTTGCAAGCATCTAAGTCCATTAGACCACCATTTTACCTATATAATATTCATATCAAGTACAAAGTAATTATTTTGTTGTAATATGTTTTCTTTTGGGTAATTCCCTGGCGTCACAATGCTAATAGCTCGGCTATTAGCATTGTGACGCCGGGGAATTACCCAAAAGAAAACATATTACATATAGGACATGGCGAAAGCTTAAAATCAGAATTATTTTGTTACTTATAATTGGAGTTGACATGCAGTACAGTGGTAAGGCGATACAGCTTCATCTCCATGAAGTGAATGAGATAAGAATAGATAGACACTGTATTCATAAATGCTATGAACAAATTCGGAAGGTCGGAGTTTGTCCGTAATGGAGTGCTCTATTGATGGCTTTGGGAAGATAGCACATTGATAATGGAGGCACCTGGAACTGGCACATAATGTGTTAACAGACATAAAGACATCAGTATTCTGCTGAATTTGAGTGCCAGAATCTGTATGCTTGCTACATAAGTGGATCTTGTGACTGACTGCTCATGCTGCAAGTGTTGTGGACCTAACTGTTATTTCCATCCAGATAGGTTGTCATTACTTGTGCAGTCCTGACTGAGAACCAGTTATTGACCAGTGCTTTTACCATTTAGTAACAATATTGCATCATGAATGCCCTTGTACGTTATTATCTGTGTTGTGTAGAACTGCCAATACTTCAGCCACCATTAGAGAGTAACAAATGCTTATTGTTACGGTGTTACTGTACTTCTGTTCTGTGCTCATTGAGATGAAGTGGCACACCATGTGAAGTGGAAGTCCCAGTCAGCAAATTAACTTAAGTATTTTGCGAGGATGTTTGCTAACAGAGGGACTTTACAGAGAAGTGTGTTGTGCAGGCAGCCATTCTCCATCTAAGGTGATTGGTTTATAGTGTAGTGACTGAAGGCTCTGTGTTCTGGGATGTGACATGATGTAGGTAGGTAGGTAGCAAGCAGCATTGCAAGGGAACTGTCTATTACAGTGCATGGCATTGCTTCCTAACCATTCTTCAGACTGCCAAAGTGTGAAATTTCAGAGACGTTGAAAGGTAGGTAGGTAGGTGGGTGGGTGGATGGTGGGTGGGTAGGTAAGTAGGTTGGTTGGTTGGTTGGTTGGTTGGTTGTTTGGTAGCAAGCAGCATTGCAAAGGAGCCGTCTATCACAGTGCATGGCATCACATCCTAACCGTTCTTTAGACTGCCAAAGTGTGAAACGTTAGAGAAGTTGAAAGCTTCAATATTTAAATGGAAAATCTATATATACATCTGGCTGGGTATGAGAATTTTGAACCTGTGTCTTACCTTCAGTCTCTGGAATGTCTTCCAACACACTATATTACTATAAAATGAGTTACAGGTATCTAAACGTTTATATCGCTGTTTCTAACATTCAAGTAAATACAGATAGGCTTTCAGTTATCCTGCATCTCATATATTTTGTGACATGCAGATGACTTTGAAATGCATGGTGGATTGTGTTTGTGAATTCACATACATAATGTGTTGTGGGGAAATCACATGTCAGTGGTAAAAAGAATGTCCCTAGTTATGTTATCTAAATAGTGTGACTTTTTTTTTTTACATTTGTGCTGTGCCTCTTGATATTATCAAAGTTTTATTTATTCAACAACTGATGCACTAGTTAGTTGTCGTAAGAACAGTATTTATACATTAAAACAACTCTGACATATTTCGGTGTTACAGTTACATCATCATCAGGGAGCACATTCATTTGTGCTTACTAAAGTTACAGTTGTTGAAATAGTCCATTAAAATACATTAGTGTGTGATTAATACAGTGGTGGTGTGGCTGCATATGTTAGGTCCTTATTGGTATCTGTATGTTGCACTGTTTGGCAGTAGACTGAGTTAGGGAATGTGTAGCTGGTTATGTGACTTGTGAGCCAGCTCGTACAGAGGATTTATGTCAATGACCTTCTGTTCTTCAGTCTTTAGTAAGCACAAATTAATGGACTCCCTGATGATGGCGTAACTGTAACACCGAAACATGTCAGAGCTGTTTTAATGTAAATTTTAATATTGTTTTTTTTTTAAGACAACTCACAAGTGCATCAGTTGGTGAATAAATAAAACTTTGATAATAGTGTGGCTGTTTAAATTCCACTCAGTCTACAGTCTGCATTGTTGATAAAGGAGTGAAGGTTTGTGAGCTGTGACTGTCCATACAGCTGAAGGCCCTGTCAGTATTTGCAGTGTAACTTTGCAAGAGCTGTATCATGCATTTACAGATTAAATGCATGTTCAGAATAAATCATGATTATTGCATTGTTAATGGCACTTACGGATGTTTAGGTTTTGAGGTAAAGGATTTGTGTGTTCCACATGACGATATACATTGTTTAATAATGTGGAGTTAATGATACACATTACTGAAGGAAGAATATGTTACTCAAACCATGTGACTATCCTGGTTTAGATAACAGATAATGCTCAAGATCCCTGTACATAAGTATTAGTGCGTGTTTGTGTGTGTGTTATATTTGCTGGGATCTATGAATATGCCATTACTGGGACCATTTATATGAAATCCTGCATAAGTAAATTTGTATATTTGAGACTCTTAGGGAAAAAAAGCATATCTCGTAGACTTTTCCTTCAAATTTGATGAAACAAAATTTTGCACTCTTGATTATGAATTGGTTAATCCAGGAAAAAATGTTCACCTATTTTTGTAATAAATTTAGGCCTGTGAATCGCTTGCATTATATATAATGTGGTGTAAATAGTTCATTACTCACATAATTCTGGCTGCTGCATAAGGTCTGTGGCACCTTGGATCACTGTTTTATCATGACACACAGTATTCACAAAGAGGGTGATATATTACAAATTTACTTCTGTGTGATATTCCACGAAACAAGGCACCATGCACAGGCCCACATCACGTCTGTAGCGCTTATACACTGTGCCCTTTCTTTGACCGCGAGAAGAACACAGACACCAGCACAGTTGGGTTTTCACTTGTCAGTGTTTTTTATGGCGTCTTCTGCTGAGGCTTGCTGCTGCTTCTTCTCTTCTTCTTCTTCGTATTCTTATTCTTCTCATTTGTCTTCTTTGTCTTTGTCTTCTTCATCTTCTTCTTCTTCTTTGTCTTTTCGTCTTCATCTTCTTCATCTTCTTCGTTGTCGTCTTCTTCTTCTTCATCTTTGTCATTGTCTTCTTCTTCTTCTCCTTCTTCTCCTCCTCCTCCTCCTCCTCCTCCTCCTCCTCCTCCTCCTCCTCCTCCTTCTTCTTCTTCTTCTCCATCTCCTTCTCCATCTTCTTCTTCTTCTTCCACAAAATAGTTTTCAACATCGCTAGCCTCAGCACCTGATTCTGAGTTGGTGTCGGCAACCATAATTTCACTGATGGCTTCCTTCTCAAGTTTTATTTTCTTTTCCGGCCATTGTTCGAGACCCACAATCATCTGCCGCGTTTAGACTACCCTGTATGACTGGTCACAGTTGCAGAAACGTAGTAGCAGTGAGATATGAATGTCTTCTACTGTGGCAGCAAAACAGATCTAAAGCTACGGTGTGACCACTGTATAAAATTCCAGCTATTCAAGGGTGCCCAATACGTTACCCCAGCACTACAAGATGCATATCTGTGGGCCCACCTCTAGCTGTAAACATCGATTTTTGTGGATATCTCCGATTTTTTAGCAGTAGTTTTGGCTGAATTATTATGGGTACAGTATGCCGCTGACAACCTTTCTGGTCAACAAATAAATTTTGCTTTATAGGCCAGTGTTGATATTTCAACCCATCGTGAACCCCAGTGCAAGCTATAAACAAAGCTATATGTGTCTAAACTATATTAGTCAGGTGAGACAAAATGTGCAGTTACCGTGTGTCATCTTATAAATCAGGGTTTGTGGAGGGATTTGAGAGGTGGAGGGGATACATTCTGGTTCCATAAAGAAACCCTGACCTTCAAGGGTCCTGCAGCTTAGCAAGCCACAGCAGTTTATTGAATAGGAGTGAACAAAATTCCTTCAAACTTTGACATACTGTTGGTGATGTCTTTATAAGTCGTTTGGTAATTTAAAGCGCTCACTGCGCGATGTCTTTAGAAGTTGTTCGGCGTTATAGGGTTAAGACTATGGTCTTCTGGGATGTGGTGCCATGCAGTGTAGTAGATAGGTACCAGCATTTTAGACATGTATTTCTGTGTTCAAGACAGAAGCATGAAGATGGCAGTAGCAGGTTCTTCTGATACACCCGTCTACCAACATCATACTGTATCTTGTTCCAGAACTTTGATTTTAATGGTCTAGTTTTTTAAAGTCCCCCCACCCCTTCTTTTTCTTCTTCCCTCAGCCAGGCGGTTCACAGATTTTATGAACTTCATTGCTGTTAAATCAGTGGTGAAACAAAATTATACCATATGTTAGATTGTAGAGTCTTGCTGCTCTCAGGAAAAGAAATGAAGAGTTGACTAATATCATACATCTGGGGTCATGGAGTATGATTTCTTACTCAGAAATTGTTTGACAGTAAGAGTTAAGGCATGATATCAGTTGAAATCCTTGACGTGACCTTATGTGACTGTCCGTTAGTTTATTCTGTTTGCCATCAATAATTGGTATGAGAAGGTAGCTTAGTATTATAAGAGTTCATAATTGTGTGGGTTGTTGCACATATGGGGTACGGAAAGATGACCACTGTCTGGTAGAATATCAGGAAATTTTAGTTTTTATGTGATACACAACAGCTGAAACATTCACTCTGACAGTTGTAGTATTAAATGTTGTATTATGTTAGGAGGAGCAGAGTGCTTGTCAGCTAACATTTTGTGTGCTGGGAATACACAGTGCTGCACACAATGCCCAAAATGTAGTGATTGGTCATGAAATGCATGTGTCTTTTCATTTGGCTTCTAGATTCCTGCTGAAGTGACTAAGGTACTGTACCTAAATTTTCAGCAACACCCCTGTATTTAATTTTCCACGTTAAAAAGCTACATCATAATAATTACAGACACATTGTATTAGCTGTGTATTTTAGTTTCTTTCGCGTTAGTATTCTTTCTTGAGTTCACATATAAATCAACCATAACTATACTGAAAATGTTTTATAGTGTTTTCGGGGACAAGTTACCTCATTTATTCTGCTTATTTTTATCTCTTATGGAATGTTTGCTAAATTCTGAAGTACATTTTTTATGAAGGATGTGGAGTTACCATTTGTTTCTGAGGATCTGTAATTTAAAAATTAATTTTTGCTATTTTCTCTTGATGTAGTAAGAAGTACGTAAGTTTTAATGTACTACAGTCAGTGTTGAGTGTTGAAAGAGTGGAATAGTGTGTGAATTAGGGAGTCAGTGGGGGAGGGCATGAAGTTCCTATTTGTTAAATATTGTGCATTCATAAAATTTATTAGAATGCTACTGCTACTAAAGAAATTTATTTTGTATAATGCTGCATATGTTTGTGTAGTATTATAATATAATATTATATTACTGACATGTTTCTATTACTCAGATGTACGAGTAATGCATGAATGGCTTGCCAAGTAAAAAATATTTGCTATGAAATTCAGATTTGCTAACTGCTCTGCGTAGTGTATAAATTTTTAAAGAATAATTTCTGAAGCTTTGCACATGTGGCAGTACTGTATATTTCACCATCCTAGCAGTTTCATCTTCTTTGCAGTCAATATTTTTAGATGTGTGTTGACTATATGATTTTATATGCAATTCCCAGAGGTATCTGTAAAAAGAGATTGTAATATTCAGGATGTTGGACTCTGAATGTTACTGAATATGATGGTGTGTTTGTAGTCATTGCAGTGCTCATCGCGTCACTGTACCTGGCAGTGGGCACGCTTCAGGCAGCTAAACATCTGCACTCTCAGATGCTCTCTCATGTACTTATGAATCCCCTCAGCTTCTTCGACACTACACCCACAGGCAGAATCTTAAACCGGTTCAATAAAGATATAGACACCCTGGACAACACAATCCCGTATAATATCCGGGCATGGCTCAACTGCTTATTATCGGTAATGATAATATTTTGCAATATCCCTTTAACTAACAAATATAGTGAGAAAAAACTATTGTGATTTTAAAGAAGTAAAATTAGTGTCAGATTTGAGGTAATGTCAATTCAAAGTGAAATTTGGTGTTTCGTCTACCACAAACGTGTTCCTGAAAATACTGTCTTCTGAGATGTGATGTCAAGGAGTTTAGTAGCTTGTTCCTGAAGATGGAGGCAGCACATGTCTCGGAATGTTCAAAACAGAGCTGCTAAGAGTGTGTGGGGCCACACATCCCAGAAGGGAATCTTTAAAATCTGTTTGATATCATAATAGACTGGTGAAGCTTAAGACAGTCTGCTGTTGAAACAGGCACACTTGAAATTACGAGTATGTGGAAATCACTCTTGCTGCCCATTATGCGTGCTCATATTTGATATTACAGCAATATTCCATTAATCTGACTCAAATGGAACCAGACAGGTGCCAAATTATTGTTCATTCTGGATTATCAGGTGATACCTGTACTGACATGAGTTCTTACAGGTAATTTTTTGTTACTGCTCCTGCACTTGAGCTGTACAACTAATCAGAGGAGTATTCCATTTGGACATCGCCTATGTCTGCTGGTTCAGGATCATCAGGGTTCTTTTTGTGGTTTGGATTCTTCATAGTTGAAGAAGTTTGAGTAGGAGACGAGGAGTCAGATTCCAAAGACACTCGGGCTTAAGGCCATTTTGAATATGTCCCTGAGATCTGCCTGTCTCATTGATGGGGCTTTTTTTCCTGGTAAAAAGCAAAAATCTTGGTCTTGGAACTACTCTCTTCAAGTGACAGATTACTGGGATTTCAGAATTGTCAGACATTGGATTAAAGGAGTTTTGCTGTATTTGCTTCATCTTTGACCAGATTGTGAAAAATGTGAATAAATAAAGCCTGGAACCCAGCTCTGTTGCATTTTGTGCATAGTTACTAGTAATGCGTTGCCAGTATACAGGGTGTCCCAGGAGGAAAGGACTTAACTTCGAGAGAGTGTTCCTTAGGTCAAACTATACCGATATAACCCAAAACACCTATATCCAAAGTTCAATGGTTACGGAGATATTGGCCAGAGAAAAGTGTGGACATCTTTGGTGTCTGTTTACTGTAGT
>Ga0123352_10007148_pt1 | contig 17166 bp, 4 predicted proteins | sample TergutLab28metaG_FD_89700 | JGI IMG/M metagenome (GOLD analysis project Ga0123352, IMG submission 89700) | Labiotermes labralis P1 segment gut microbial communities from Petit-Saut dam, French Guiana - Lab288 P1 | ecosystem: Host-associated > Arthropoda: Insects > Digestive system > Gut ... | reverse complement strand
TTGATGACAGCTCGCGTCTCGATGTTGTTGAAATCGCGCAAGTCCCTGACGTGCTTCCGAGCTTTTTTTCCTTCCTGATCGGACTAAGGACTTATCAGCACCCAGGTATATATACATATATATATATATGAGACTATATATTTGTTTGTAGCTTTTCACTGTAACAAATCCGAAAGATTTAAATGGCGCCTTAATCAGCACACAGCACAGAAGCTAATACTGGTGTCAAGGAGTCAACGAATTTTTTTATTAAACATTATCTTACGACGTAAGAGGGTCTTCTTCTAAGATTTATCACCACACAATTTTAACACCCTACGTTGCATGTAATGGGCCGGGTAGCTCAGTCGGTATAGCGACCGGTTACGGGCTGGGCGGTCCGGGATTGAATCCCGGTGGGGACGAGATTTCCGCCTGTCCAGACCGGCCCTGGGGCCCACCCAGCCTCCTGTAAAATGGGCACCGGATTTTTCACGAGGGTAAAGTGCGGCAGGGGCGTGCTGCTGACCACTCACCCCCTTCTAGTGCCGCGGTCATGGAAGAGTAGAGCTATATCTCTTCCCACCCTCTGGACCACACCGGGCCTGTAATGGGATCACTTTTACGTTGCTTGTAAATACAACTGCTGCCACCTCTGAAGTTATGTATTAGCTCTATGCGATGTAATGGAATTTGTAATTTTTTCACGAGAATCTCTCGAACGGCTCCAGACTTATTACAAGGAACAGATGGAAACAGCTATATGAACATGACGGAATTTGAAGATATAGTAATATAGTTCTTAAAATCTGTATAATTATTTTAAATCTGAAATTTACAGAAGAGATGTTTAATCACCGGTAAAGTCTGTTTACGTTTTTTATACTCTGTCCGTACTAATTATGGCAGTGGTATTAAAAAGCGCAAAATCTGTCTGATGGACTGACTCCAATCTAGATATGATTCATACGACTTTACACATTTCTATAAAATTCTCAAATATGTTTTCAGAAGAGTTGGTTAAGTTCTTTTAGAATTATTACATACAGAAAATAATAATAAAAAAAATAAATAACAATAAAAATGCCTTAAAAGTACAGCGGAAGCTCCTTCCAGTAGCTATGCCTGCATCTAGCATTGCGGTTACTTTCTTTTGTCCCAACGTAAAGAAATGCATCAACTGAGATCTTCGTTCCGTTGGGTTGTTGTGCAGCGTCAGAAGTTTTCAACAAACCACCCTACGTGCCGCATCAGCACATGGGCTACGAACAGCGATGTCGACTGTACGGAGGAGAAGGTCTGACATCTTGCAAGTGCTTCAACTGTCTGTTGAGTATACCAAATTTAAGGTCATGAAATTTAATTTAGTTCTTTGCACAGGCAATATAATAAGATTTGAAACTTACATTCGGGCTGGTTTTTTATTATGTTAATTTGCTACAGCTATAAAAAATTGCTGACACCGGTAATGAACGGTGGAGATTATGCACTTAACAGAATAATAAATTATACTGCTCATAAAACTTATCAACCCTAGACATGTTACACCGCAAATAAACGTGGATAATTATTTTTTTCTTTATTTAGTAAAATGTAAACAGGAATTATTTTATAGAGCTTCATGAATTATGGGGTTTGTGCAATGTGTTCACTTTTAAGCCATTTAACTTGAGGAAGATATGATTTCAGCTTCTTCCGAAGGACAGCTCGTAGAGTGACACGGATTAAATTAAAATTTCCCGACAAATTTTTGCAGTCCTCTCGACATATATTAATATATATATATATAAACATCGAACTTGTTTGGGAGATAACCAAAGACGGCGAAAATATTTACTAAATATGTATGAACCTCACAGGCTATAATTTACACACATACACCCACCAATAATTTGTGTCTGAGTTTTTATAAGCTCATGTTTAATTGACGTCTAAAGATTCTCAAGAACCGTGAATCAGGCTCAATAAATTTCAAATTTCTGCAAGATATGTGACAGGTTTGAATTTTTCCTGAATTAGTGAGGTTCCTTCAATCTACGAACAAACAAAAAATGTGTGACATGTAAAACGAAAATGTATATACACTTCCATTATTCAGGGGTACATCAAGACAGAACATTTCTGGGTTGTCGTAAAGAGGTAATTGGCCTGTGGTGTGAGGCCTATTGCTTTAGGCCGAGCGATAGGTGGATTCACAAATTGGAAACAAGACTTCGGAATTATCTCGTGTATTTTTTTTCCCCCATCGTCATACCCGTAACACCCATCTGACCTGCACGTACACTCTAAGTATGCTGGGAAATGACAGCGTATTCCATCGGCTCGGAAGAAATATTACATCGGTTGTCGTGATTTAAGTTTACCCTCCTTTATATTTCTTCCTCTAGATGATAGTGGCTTACATTTAAATATGCCACAGCTGTTTCCTTCGCGATCGCTTGCAATTCACTGTACAAAACATTAACCAATACTTTTGTAGTCGAAAGACCTCTGCATATAATACAGCGTCGTTAAGCCTTCGTGACAATGTACGAAATATGTGCCTCTTAAAAAGGTCTCACAATAAACAAAGTAGACTACAGCTAAGTAATTATGATGTGTATTACAGAAAAGTTGTTTTTTATATATGTAGGATTCTGTTAATATGTGGCAAGAAGACAGAAAATTCCACTCAGTAGTTGTCCACAGACTGCCGTTCATGCAACACTGGGGGCTACGCGAAATGTTACTGAGTGGGAAGATTGTAGTGAGGGATATTATGTTGTTATTGTAAAATAGAAATTTTAAGAATTTCATACTCAAAAAATTTTGTATGTGTAGTACATACTCTTATTTTGCTCCTAGAACAACCTAATTCCTTGAAATTTTTTTCAAAAGCGCAGTTGAGATGTGTAACTTTACTCTTACGCCATGTCAATAAAGTAGCTGTGTGAGCATTGTGCAAAAATTGTTAGCTTCGCGACTGACCGGATCGAGCTGGTAACTTCAAAGGCAGAGCGGAAAAATCAACGGAAAATAATCTAGAAATGAGTAGTTTTTTATGTATATTCAGGACTGTTATTTGGGAACAACAGCACTTGTGACACTCTTCCTGTGATATGAAAACTTCGAGCAGACTTTGGACCAGATAATGCCATCAGGCAGCACTAATGGAAGTGTCGTTGCTGTCTCCTGGACCCCCACACCATCCCACCAAAGTAGATGACTTGAACGTGACTACCTTTCGCTTTTTATATTAGACCCACTCATCCGCTCAAAAATGAATCAAGTTGACTTACAAACCCTCATAAGCTCACTGCAAAATATGGCATGGAGTTTTGTCAACGCAGCAAAATATCGCGTTTACAAGTTGCAGAGTTTACGCTGGTTACAATCATGATGTAACAGCTGCATGACTGTTGAATGAGACTGACGTCTTAACCGGCTTAGTGACTGAAACTTGAAAACCAATTTCATAACTAACTTCATATAGTGCCACAAAAAATTCTATGGTATTCGTCAAACAAATAACAGACTAACTTATTAAGAGCCACACGAATAATATAATATTCCTTAACCACATACCTGCCTCACTGAATGACTTAGAAACAGGCTACCTGCACAAAATTGAAGCTACACAGAGAACTGCTATGTTCTACCGGTAATGGATTTATCCAAAAACTAAAAAAAAGTCAATTATTCACGTACCGGCATCAGTAAAACACTAGGCACCAGAATAAACCCTGGTGAACTGTAGGCCTATCCAACCACCAGGTGTGGGAAATGACGACTTACAGAGATGTTAATATTGTGTAGGGAATTTTTCGGGAGAGAGACCTAATCGTACAATATGCTATTTTCATTACACGGGTCTGGTGGTTAAAAGAATGTTTTAAGAATTTCGCCCCAATCAGGCAGCTGGTAAATGTATAAATTTACCCACGAATAAGAAAAATCAATAAATAAAAATTGAAGTAAAACAAATTCCTGAAACGTCACGTATATATGACTACATACATGAAATGGAAGATCCAATATAGTCGTCGGTAAATACATGAACTATTGTGAAATCAGAATCACTGAAGGACTGAGCACGCACACGCCGTTAATTTAAACATATTTTTTATTTATAAAGGAAAGCGGTTGAGCTGTAAACACAATTGTTTCATATTTGTTGGGTCCAGGATACAAACAATATCTACCTAAACGGATGCAGACTAACTTCATTTGAATTTTCCTTGATATCTTTTATTTCTCCATACAACTGCTGTGTAATTTAAAAAGTGAATATTCTTTCAAATTCACCATATGGGTACCATCGAACCAGTTCAAACTGCCTTATAACCAATATACAATTAATCATAAAGTATCGGTATACAGGCCACTACCTCAACTACACATTTGAATAGTTTGTGTTGTTTCCACAATAAACGGCAAATACACGCTCTCGTTCCTTATTCTGGGTTACCCTCTGTACTGGGAATTAGTTCACAGAGTTCCCTTGATGCTTTAGTCAAGTGCGTGAAGTTCAACTGTAAGAATTGAGGCAGATGCATGGGATATATCAACCACTACCGAACTTACGACACTGTTGAATGACACTAAAGCAACAGGCTTAATTGAGCTTCCTCCATGTATGCCGTCAGCCAAACTTCATATGTTACCGATAATACCTCTCTTCATCTGGGTCGCGTAATTAATTTTGGCATGGCTAGAATGCCGTTATCGCGTCTCTGTCAGTCTTTTATAGAAATAATGACACGTAGTGTAAGTCACTCCTTCAATTCAGTCATATTTACCACATATCTTACACAGCGGAGAGTGGATATTTTCAGAGCAATGTTTAGGAAGGAAAAATCAGCTGTATTGGGCGTAGAAACCGGGATGTGTGTCTTTACGAAACTGAAGTTCCATACGGCAAAATTTGGTCAGAAAATACATAAGGAAGAATAAAATGCACAAAAATTCATATAAGAAACCTGAAGGGAAGGAATCATGCAGGATATACCTGCATTATTATTCCTAACAGTGCTTTCCCTCTTTTTATCACACAGAAGATAACCTCAAGAAACAGATGATAAAACCCAGAGAAACATATTTTAAGATTATCTTATCTTATAACTGTATAGAAAAATAAAAACAATATGCTACAACCATTGCTTTTGTTTCTGACACAAATACAAATATCCAGGGCTGTAGTAAGTAAACGCACTTTATTTGTTTGCTACAATATTCCTGTCACAACGGAGGTCTCAAATTGTTTTGTAAATACAGACGTCCCTGTACCATTTCTCTGTCTTCGTCACATTCAGAAGCGGACTCCCACGATGAGTAAGGCAGTTGATTTAAGCAACAACTTATAGAAATTCAAATCATAGTTAACAAAAACGACGACAGAATTTACTTACATTTATTAACAATAATTTGTGGGTAGAATCTGTGACGCCTACATTCGTTAAAATGCTTAGACCTACGTCTATTTAAAGATATTAGCAGTAACTACTCTTACAATCGACAATGCGATATCTTCATGATATTTTCTGTAAAGAGTGTCCAATATTAAAAATCTGCAGACTCCTTTCTTCTGGTTATGGGATCACGTCAATGGCTAATCTGTTCCCGACGTTTCCAACGCACGACTTCCCCCCCCCTTAAAGGTTATGTAATAAATAACCCAGCGTCATATCCCAGTACAACGGGATCCTCAACCACAACGCCGTGAACAATCCAAAGACTTCATAGTTTAAATTTTTTCCATATAAACTGTGTCAAAATTAACCTGAAACTGACATCGCGCGTGTAAAAATTTCCAACATAATAAAAATATATTTTACGCAGAATTGTATACCGATACATATATAATTACATTTTAATGCACTTGAATGCATTGTTGCAGAGCAGAATCTAGATTACTTTAGCAATTTTCAAGAAAAAAAAGGAGACCCCTTTCCTTTTTGCCTTATCCCGGTGAGTGTTAGCTTATGGCAGAATTCCTGACAATACCTAGTTCGCATTTGACCTAATTCCAAGCTCATATGCTTCTTAAAAGAGCAGAGAAACCAAGAAAAACGGATACAATTAAAACTTTTAGAACTTTCCTGAAGTAAATTGTTTTTAATCTGTATAAACAATATTTTTACGGTCTCGTCAGTATAACGATTATTTTCCTCCCTATATTCCAAGTAGTTTATGTGATATATTACTCCTGGCTTCTGATTTTGCCTTAACCACCGGCCGTGATGAACTCCTTGTGCAGGAATACTTGGCAGCTAAGTGTTTTGCATCTAGCTGAAAGTTACGGCTACCTCTTCTTCATAATGCATGAGCTCTGATATTGACTACATCAAAGAAAATACATGTTCTTACTTCAACGATTCTGCGCTATTCGATAAATCAACGCATTAATTTGTGCAGGACAGTACCGAAGTTAAGTTACTTAGCTTCCTTTCTACAACACAATATGTTCTGAGAGTGCTGGATTTTCCGTTCCTAACAAGCTGATCTAGTCGTTTAACCATAGAATGTGTCTACGTCCCCATATTAAAACCCCACAGCCAAATTATTTTGTAAAAATGTGACTTCTGCTCGTTTATCCAATCATGTACTGGTTTATTTGTCATATTTCACTTAACTGCTGTAAGAAGAATTAATCACTGCCACGAAAGAGAAATAAACCCAGATCACGAATTCTCGCCGCCACAGACAGACAGTCGATTTACGTTTTATAAAACACAACCACGCCAAAGTTGCTTGTTGTTCCAATACATTTCAAAGTACGAGGGAGAGTCAAATGAAAACCTTAAAAATTAATACACGATTATATTGAAATATTTCCGGTTTTCATTTGACTCACCGTCTTACATGTTAAAGCATTATTTTCCGCATATTTGTTTCCGATATGCGTTACTTTTCATTGGCGGTCAGTGACTACCGTTCGTTATCATTACTAACTTGGTCTCCGAAAAAACAATTCTGGGAACAAATTATGGTTTCCACTTTCATTCAAGTATTTAGAAATTCGTTACTGGTTTGGCGGAGAGACCAACAGCGACAATAACAGACACATGGTCATAATGAAATTGTAAATCTACTTGCCTTATGAAAACCGCAAGCTGGCTACACACTATCCACTGCAGTGAGTGTCGTGGTTTTCATAAGCAGCATACTGTGCGAACAGAGCATCAGATTGGACAGATAGACCCAAAGAAAATATCACAGAAACATGAACATAATAACACAACAAGCTTATTTTACTATTACTAATAGAAAATGGGCTTAACACTCTTTGTTTCATTTATGTCTCTAGGGCGCAGCGTTTTATGAGAACAGAGAATCAAACGATACAACAATAAACAAACAATGGGAGGGTAAAACATACTGTTGCATCTGAGCCTAAACATTGTGGAATCACACCAACTTTGGCGCGGACAAAAAGTCCGTCATGACTGACGCTGGAGAAAGAAGAGTGGTCAGATCCAAATTATGGCCCCGTTACAATCTGCGGATATCCGACAACATCCACTGTGTAAGAGCCTGAGTAAGTTTCGTAGCCATTGCTCCTGCTTAAAATCAAACCTTCGTTATCCGGCTAAGAGCCTTTAATAAGCTAAGAAGTCATCATTAAGCGTACCAGCTGTTCCCATATTTTCTAAATATGAACACCACGGGGGAAATATTCTTTAATCACTTCGATTTTATTAAGATCGTACAAAGCAGTACTTATTCCAGTATTGCGCTCAACAGACTTACCACGTTATATAGCCTCCACAGACTCGACACACTAACTAATTTTTACTCACTGCTGTCCTCTGAACACCGTATACCTTTTCAGATGTCTAAATGGAATTGTGACCTGAATACCTTCTTTGAGTTCTTATTTTCAAGATCCTTGATATCACTTATCCTTTGCTGTACTATATTCAGAAAGGAATCGTTTTATTTCAATAAATTATGGAAGCCATTGTAATAGGAAGATAGGTTTTATTTTGTAAGTGGTTAACCATGTTTTTGCGACCTATGGCTGCAGGGTCTAGAACCCCTATTCTCATCTTTACCTAATTCAAAATCTCATATCTTTTTACACCATCGGAGGAAGTTCATATATCAAACATTTGATAGTCTCCATTGTATTAGATTTAAGATTAAAATAACTCTATTACGAAGGAAAATCTATTTCCATAGCACGGAAATTATTTTATGACGGTTTCATGAGAGTGTGAGCTGGGAAGCCCACTGGATGCTTACAATTTGTGAAAGAAAATAGTTGAACCTATTTAAGTAACACATCAACAAATGCACATATACAGTCTTTAACAATCTAAAATTTACATTAAAACACTTAAAACGCTCCTACATGTTTCGATCATAAGATCATCCTCAGGGAGCACACTTTGTTCCTTGTCAAAGTTACAATTTAAATCGCTCAGTGATTTACTTCGTTATATTAATTTGATGCTGTGGCAGCATGTCTGTAAGTAAAAATAAGTTTACTAAATAGATTGTGAAGACAATATAGCAATAATTCAATGTAGTAAGAATAATTACTATACACAAGTAATTAGGCCATATTGTTTAGAGCTTGTGTTGTGCTTACAGCGTGTTATGTGTGAGTCGTAAGTTCCATGAGAATGATCGTATGATCGAAACATGTAGTAGAGTTTTAAGTGTTTTAATGTAAATTTTAGATTATTAAAGAATATATATGTGCATTTGTTGGTGTGTTACTTAAATAAACTACAAAATGCACGGTGCAACGATAAAGATAGTTGAACCTATGTTAAAGCAACACGACGTCAAGGCGTATAGGGTGCGTTGAGGTAGAATCCTTGGATCCTTGAAGTAAGTGACAGGCTCTAACTGTATGTAAATGGTCAAATTCACGTTCCTTCCGCCTTCATTTTCATTTTAAAAAAAAGGGTTGCCCAGAGCAGTTCTAGATATAATGATGTAAACAAAGGCCAGCACTTCTACCGCAAATAGAATCCGGGCTCTCCAGTCTGTATAAACATAGACGATAAAGATTTTTTATCATACTTCTGAGACATCCTTTTTCTCACTGCATTACTGTATACAGAGAAATACATAAAGATTTTTTTTTCTGGGAAGTGACGATATTTAGTCAAGGTTTCGAAGGCACAATTAGCCTTCACCCACAAAGCAGACTACCCTGAAAGTAGATGTAGTTTTATCCGAGACGTGGGTTATCATACTACCCTGGCTCAGACCCAAAAAGGCAATAATCAACATAGACATTGCCGAGAGAACTACGTGGAGCAATTAGATCCACCTAATTCTCGTTTGAGATTTATGTTAGAAGACACGGAAAGTGCAAAGGAGAATGTCCGGACAGACAGTGTTTGTCTCTATTGAAATATTCTTTCGGGCAAAGGAATACAACATTTGAACGTGTCTGAACAAGTCTTCATCGAAAGGAAGACATTCAACTACATCCAATTGGTGCATAACTGTTTTCCTGCAGATTCACCTGGACGTGAACTGGCGTGGGAGGAGAGCAAATCCTCAGTCCAGGCATTGTTGTATGCCTGACGATGGTGAGGGAATACTGATGTAGACCTAGCGGAGACTGGTATGGATCCCATAAGACATAGACGAAACAATTTTCAATCCACTTTTAGATGATTTGTCACAAATGCAATACATACCGAAACTATACAACAGAATTACAAGTCAAGGTAAATCAGTCCCATTACAGGCCCGAGGTGCACAGAGGGCTCCAGGAAGTTAAGGTTCCCAGATTACGTGACAACGGCCCAGGATGGTGGTAAGGTTGTCAGACTTACGCACCGGCCGCTTTTACCCCCAGGAAATACTCCTGGTACTCATTTCTGTTAGAGGCTGAGTCGACCCCAGGGCCAGAGTGCGATCGGAAGGATTGTGTAAATGAAACATTCCAGTGACACCATCTGGAATCGAACCAGCGACCTTCCGATTTGTAGCACAGCAGAATTACAAGTACTAACGAAAAATAACTTTTGCTACGTAGAGTGCTTGGTAGAATAACGTCCAATACTTACGTCGTGGAGTTAGAAGCATAAGTGTGTATACAAAAGAGTGAATGCCGTGTGGAAATACACACTTACATTACAACTACGAGTCATATCTTTATCATAACTTTCTTACTTGCACTGGACACCTTAATCTGTGGTATCGATATTTACGTAGGCACCTGCAGGTGCTGACAAACTATGATCTAAGGTAGAAGTTTAATTTTCTTATCGGGTTGGGGGTTATGTTGTCTTTTATAATATTCTGTTTCCTGCTTGGCCAGCTAATTTTAGTGTTTTCCGAAGCTGCAAAACTACGAAATAACAAGTGCAAGTACCACAAATAACAGTAGGTACAAGTAGATGTATTTCGTAGTAATAAACATATATGACACCATGGTCTTTTAATACAGACATAAGTACGTATCCGTGTCATGAAGGAAAAATGGGCACAATTACACAAATGAAATACCAGAATTCAGTCTTTTGAAGAATTGTGTAGATACCGCTGAGCTGAAATTCAAAGTGTAACATGACGTAATAACATACCATATTTTACGTGCTTTTCTCCGACTCTGTCTTTCCTCATAGTCGCGTGCTGACTTTGTCATCGTGACGTCCGCTATTCTGTTTTTTAAATTTAATTTCAGCATAAACAAATGTAAATTCTCACATCAGAAATCAGACACCTTCCACAGTCTCTCTCAGTTCGCTCAGGCACACACTTTCTTCTACACGCCTTCCCAGTTTATTTTTCAAAACGATCCTCTCTTCGACGCTATATAAACTATGCAGTTTACAAACAGCGATTAAACAAAATTAAGAAGGGCCGTTAATATTTAGCTAGACCCAGCCACATTTCTAATACATGAATCCAGAGGCAGGAAATGCCACTTTGCTTTTTGTGTAAAAGTCATCGGAGCCTGAAGTAATAAAAGCAAAGCTGAGAATACCATGATACCTAGATAATTCTGGCGAATGTTTAATTGAAGCGAAGAGCGTCAGATTTCTTTCATTTACCTAACATTTTCCTTTGAGACTCGGCCAGCGTTCCGGCGACTTTTCTATGTGATCCAGTCCTATCAAACAAATGCTATTAGCTTTCTTCTTCATAAGCAGCATATCTGCGTTACCGTATGTCGCCCTCAGCTATCTTTTGTTCCAGTAAATGCTGTGTCTTGAACGTAAACCAAATCCCTCTGTTAAGAGGTTCGAGATCTAAGCCTTGGAATAAGTTACACGTCTTTTGCATGTTCATTGTTTGAAGTTCGATAAAGCCGTTCTTAACAAAGGCTGTGATCTGAATTTGGGAACTTATTGCAGATCATCCGTGTTTACAAATTAAAACACGTTTTAAGAATACGAATATTTGAATAGCCAATTATTCATTCAACAGCAGAAGCACGAGGATTCTATCTTTGACACCACGGTAATATGATTACATATGTCAACATGACGGTGGCAATAGCACGTATTACTACAGAGTAGATTACATTTAAATTGTTATCCTGTAAAATATAAGAGATAACATAACGATGGGAACTATACAATTACGTCACACAAGTAACTTTAATGAGTTCTTCAGAAATGACCTTCGTTTGTTACTGCACAGCATAATTGACTATACATGAATTAAAAGATCGAGAATTCAGAAAAGGAGAGGTTTCTTCATCAAAATTGTACAGTGTTGGCTTGTTGTTTCGAGGCCGTATATTCTCCGAAATTATAAGTAAGTACTGGACTTAACGTATGCTATTTGTTGCAGCAAAATCATAAGAGTATTCAAAATACGTTTAGTGTTTAGTGTACCAATGACGGACAGAGGGAGATTTGTCGATCAGAAATCAACATCTTGATTCATGACGGCGCATGTGGAATTTTGACAAGACAAGTAGTGTAAAATTAGATGTAAGTATTACATCACATATGGCAAATCAAATGTAAACAAATGTACTGGACCGTTCGTTATCTTATTCAAGGTTAAGACGTTTCACAAGCACGAACATTTATTCTAGTTACATTAAACACATTTGCTTTAGTTTTTGTGGGAAGACGAGTAAGGGTAAGAATTTTAATTAAGAAACAGGAAAATCAAGGCTATGATACGAATAAATTTAACATAAATGTAACATGGAAGTTAGGGGACAAAATAAATGGTATTAATAATGCACAGGACACTAACAGTAGTAATTTTAAAACGTTTCCCTAATGAGAACAAGAAAATTAACGTTTCGTACAGCAAGATATGGTAAAAGGTCTCGTACCAAATGCACTAATTTAGAGAAAGAGAAGAAAGCAAATTTGATGGTAGCGTAGTCGGTATAATGACTAGGCTACGGGTTGGACGATACATGATTCGAATCCCTACAGCAGCAAGGCATTTTTTTCTTACCCAAAGCGTCTTGAGCCGCTCTGGGGCTCATCCAGACTCTTATTCTATGGGTACTATGGGTAAAGCGGTTAGGGCTTGATGTTGATCATTCACATTCATAGGTCTCGAGGTTAAGAATGAATGAAAATATTCTCTCCTACTCCATTCATGTACTTTCATGGCGTTGACAGAGACAGCTTTATTTGTACTAAATATACCACAGATGTAAGTGTACATAATTTCAAACTCGTTACAGGTTAAAAGGTAAGGAGTGGAAATATTTGTGGTAACAGAAAACATAAATACCACAAAACAGAGGCACAAATATCTTTGGGTAGGAATGCAACCTGGAATACAGACTTACTAGCAAAGAAGGGAAAATGTGACGTACGTGCCTATGGTATTGCAATACGTTCGTATTCAGGTCACGTCAAAATTTTCTACTACTAAGCTCCTAGGATGTTAGCTATGAAATCCGTATTGGCAAACAATTAATTTCAGAACAAATTCTTACGGTTAAAACTGTGACAGAGAAAACTTGAATGCTATAAATCGCAATAATACAGTGTTCGCTAATAATAATAATAATAATAATAATAATAATCCCATTTATGCAGGATATTTATACTTATATTCCTGAGAAAAACTATGTCCCTAGGGAATACAGTGTTGCAGCTGTTCTGTTGTTACTATTCATGGTGCTTATATCGTTAGTTCCAGTATTGAATCTATTGTATTTTTACATTAGCACTTTCTGAAGTATGTGTGCAGTGCCCAATATGGTTGTTTTCTCTAGTTCCTTGATTTCATGTTTTCCTGGTATGTTGCTCACGTATTTTCTAAATGACTTTGAAATAGTCCGAGTCGCTCCTATTATTACTGGTATCACCTTTGTTTTTACATTCCACATGCGCTTTATTTCTATTGTAAGGTCTTTATATTTTAGAATCTTCTCGGCTTCTTTTTTAATCACAATTCTGTCTCCTGAGATTGCAACGTCTATTAACATACATGTTCCCTTTTCATTATCAAGGATTATAGTGTCTGGCTTGTTGTTGGGGATAGTTCTGTCAGTTTGTACTTGTTGATTCCACAATAAGTTTACCTTGCCTCCTTGAATTGTTTCTACTGATTTTAGCACATGTTCATACCAGTGTTTTTTTTTGGTCCAATTTTATCCCTGTTTCCTTGCATATGTTGAAACGTAGTTGTGCACACACTCTATCATGTCTTTTTATGTACTCTTCTTTTGCCAGTATTGGGCATGCTGATATTATGTGGTCTATTATCTCATCAAATTGTTGGTAAAGTCTGCACTTGCTATCTGTCTCTGTGTTCAATACGTTTGTCGCTTAATATTTTGTTTGTAATGCCTGGTCTTGTGCTGCCACTATTTCACTTTCAGTTCCTGCTTTTAAGTCTCCCTTTGACAGTCAGAGGAACGTGTCTTCTTCACTAATAAGCTGTCTATCTATACTTCTAATGTACTACCCAAGCATTACTTTGGTTTCCCATTTTTTTTTAGGGACTCTCCCAATCTTGCCTGTGTGTGTTGTATACCATCCTGTTTTGCGTCACTCTTCTCATTTGGTTGATTTAATTCTTCTGTAATATTTGCTGCTGTCTTAATTATTGAGTTCGTATTTAGTTGAATGTTTCCTTGGCTTTTAACAATATTTACAAATGGGTCTTTTTTATAATTTTTGTTAAGTTATTCTGCAATATTAATTATTTCTACTTTATATGCCGCTTCGATGTGTACCAGTCCTCTCCCTCCTTCTTTCCTCTTTACATATAGCCTGTCTATGTCACCTTTTGGGTGATGCATTTTATACATTGTTAGCATCTTTCTAATTATTATTATTATTATTATTATTATTAAGCCCATTTCTCTGTAAAAAGAAGACGTCTGTGTAACTGCGACAATCATAACTCATCAGTAAACGAAGACACAATGCTTAATTTTGGCAGTAGTTTTACGGTAATTTGAGCTATGTTTTACCAAATATAATGCAAATAAGGGTCAATGTGACTCTGTAAACACTGCAGCGTCGTACTTTGTCGGCAAGATGTATCATGCTGTTTCGTAAGAACTTTCGAATTTATGAAGTGAATATTCAGTGAAACTCTAATTTTATAATATTCTTTTATGTCTGTGAAATATACAAACGCTCACTTAAGGGTTAAATGCAGAAAATATAGCTCGAGACGGGAATTGTCAAAATTGCTGTTTGAATTTTCGATGGAATTTATACCGGGATGGAATAATAAACATATTCAAAACAACTGCATGTCAAGCAGACTTACTCATGAAATGGAAGAGCAGATAGTATTTTCTCAGAGACTTCGTTTACCCTTTCTCATACAAAATTTGATCCAGTTTTCTAACTCCGATGACACATATACAAGACATCAATAACGAAGTCTCCAATTTAACAGATAAAATCAATAAAATTATCCTTATTTAGCCGGAGGAAATTTGGACTAGCCTGACTAAATACAGTTTATATAATAAAGGGAATTTAAGTCGTAGAGAAAGGAAGCATGTTATAACATATTTTAAAATAATATAGGCTATCGGATGTATACTTCATATTTACTAAAATTGGTAGTTCTAAATGTGTTGTATATATGTATACATGGTGTATATATATACATACACACACACACAAATAAAAACATACTTGTCTTGAAAAATTCCATTTCATACTGAACTGCAACAACAGAGCCATGTTTTTCCCCCCATTATTACTTAGACTATTCTTTCCTCAGAAAGTAAAACAAAATCAGTTTAAATCAGACAAAGACGTAACTTTACCCTGCCAATTAGTCTTCGCGTGGCTGTTAGGTTGTCGTCGGTCCCGGCGGAGCGGAGCAAAGGGGGTCACAAATAATTTGGCAACAAGGTTCCCAAACTAGCATTCCATCTGGTGGAAAGGCTAAACCGATCACGTGTTGTGAGTGCAAAATGAACCCGCTGTCCCTCCCCCTCTCCAAAATAAGCAACGAGGGTGGTTTCAGCAGTCGCTGAAACATCCACATGTGCTCCATACACGTGCTCCATACACTTGCTCCATACAGGAACCACAGCAACTCCAAAGGAAGGAAATTCTTACTTTCAGGAGTTTTATTTGAAGGAAGAAAATTTAGGAATTCATAATTTGCTGTTATTCTGTGGAGACTGATGAAGTCCTACATTTACTATAATGTTTTTTGAATTAATTCGGCCTTAGATAAAAACACATTTTGTAAGACTCTCTTTGTGCAGTGATAATATCGCAGCTAGTCAAGGTATTCTATGTATTGCACAAAACGCTGAGGTTCGCACCGTGTTTAAAACGCCCCAAATTCGTAGCTATTTACGAGGGCTCAGCGTGCTTGAAATAACAGTGACTAGAGCACTTGTAGAAAGTAGGACAGATAATTATTTCTGTATGAGTGACTTAAAGAGTTGTGATAATTACCATAATATTTAGTGTCTGAACAAACCAAGGCGGAATCTATACACAAGACAGGTTAACACCAATACAAAGAAGCATAAATATCTATACAAAGTTGGTGTCAGAAACTCAAAGCATGAAACCTTTTGGGATCCATAATTGAATGTGAATAAACCTGAACAATTTTCTTAGAACATTGTTACCGACTTCAGAAAGGAAGACCGTGGGTGGCATGGAGTTTTATCTCCGTCACATTTTCCAGATTTGTTCGGTGGCCCACTCAGACCAGTGGTTATGGCGACATCTTCGGCTAGGCGTAAATCAGCTGCAATGTGAAGCTGACGTCTCTTCCTCATCCAGTTCAGAGGTTAATATTAATGCTACCTGGACTATACCCTCATTCTCTCCATGCTTATTAATGAAAAAATGTTTGATTAATCAGATTCAGAATATTATACAATGAACAAAGTGATGCAACTTCGAATTTCAGAAAATTTCTTGACCAACTGAGTAACTAACTATATAAGGTTATCATCGTTTCAAGAAAAGTTACATAACATGTTACATATTTCATTTAACATATAAAGTTCAATTATTTAATATATGAATACATTCCACTAACCACCCCTGCGATTAAATATGTAGTACCTTTACTTTATATTCTGAAGTCCCGAGTTAAATACTCGGGTCACAGGCGGCATATCCTGGCGTTCTTGTTGTTTCGTCTTTAAACTACCTGTCAATGTCGAATAATTATCTTTCGCTTGTTCTTGTTTCGAAGAACTGAGAAAATTCCTCATAAAATGTTGGAGTAGCCAGCAGGTACAGTTCGAATCTGCTGCCTCCAGAATATGAGACAGGCTTACTGAAAACATAACAAGCCTGGAGATTCGGTTTTAGAATGTATTGGCAAACAGTGTTTTCCAAATAGAAATTAGACGCAAGAGGAGCCAGTACAATGACTAGACTACGGGGTGGACAAACCGGGGTTCCAATCCCAACAAGGGTTAGTGATTTTTCTTTTCCCATATCGTCTGTACCAACTCTGGTACCCACCCAACCTCATATTCATTGAGTACTAGGGGCTTTTCACGGTGATAAGCGGTTGGAGTGTTATTGACCGCTCACTTTCTTCTAATACCAAATTAAAAAATTAGTAAATATATACCTCTTACCTACTTAGTTACTCCATGCTGCAGAGTCCTTCTTGAGTAGCTAACTTGTTTGCAGCTAGTCAAGAAATTCCCCGCATTTCACGGAACCCGAAGGTTCATTGCCGCACTCACAGGCGTCCGCCATCTGTCTCTGTCCTGGACCTGCACAATCCAGTCCACATACCTACATCCCACCTCCTGGAGATCCATCCTAATATTATCCACCCATCTACGCCTAG
>Ga0123352_10007147_pt1 | contig 17167 bp, 8 predicted proteins | sample TergutLab28metaG_FD_89700 | JGI IMG/M metagenome (GOLD analysis project Ga0123352, IMG submission 89700) | Labiotermes labralis P1 segment gut microbial communities from Petit-Saut dam, French Guiana - Lab288 P1 | ecosystem: Host-associated > Arthropoda: Insects > Digestive system > Gut ... | reverse complement strand
CAACAACATGTTTCGGCCTCTATATCGGCCATCATCAGGTTGTACACTTCCTAATTATAAAGCAAACTATACAATATACAATGTTTTTGTTTCGTCAATGAGATCTAATGCACATCTACAGAATTTTCATTTAAAATAATTTAATTACAGCAGCAGTAGAATTAAAAAGTTATAAACAGTAAAAAAAAGTTTGGTGTTGGAGGGAGGGGGAGGGTATGGTGTCAAACTGGGGATATTGGTGTTTGGTAATGCTGGTTTTTTGGTTTTCTGTGGTGGCACAGTGAATTGGTTGCCAGGTAGTGACGTAATGGTTAGTTTTTGGCACATGTTACGTGGAGGTCAATCTCCAACAGTTGCAGTGGTGCTTATTAGCCGCAGGTGGTTGAAATACATATATTTCGTTGTTCAGTTGGAAAGTCCAGGTTTGAAATGTTGTTATTGCATAGCAGAATATCTATTTCAGACATGTGGTAATACTGAGTGAAGATTCACTTTGGTTGTTTTGTTCTGTTTTTCATCTGTGAATAAAGTAGAGTGTTATAATGGAACTGAGATTGTGAGGATAGTGTGGTGCTTGTTTTTTAATATTGGGTAAATAGTACTTATGTGTTAGAGGGATGCTGAATGGTATGGTTATCACTGTTGATAACGACAATGTTTCTGAATCTTTGTAAATGTAGTTTAACTTACAGAAATCACCTCCACATAACATGTGCCAAAAACTAACCATTACGGCACTACCTGGCAACCAATTCACTGTGCCACCACAGAAAACCAAAAAACCAGCATTACCAAACAGCAATATCACCAGTTTGACACCATACCCCCCCTCCCCCTCCCTCCAACACCCAACTTTTTTACTGTTTATAACTTTTTAATTCTACTGCTGCTGTAATTAAATTATTTTAAATGAAAATTCTATAGATGTGCATGAGATCTCGTTGACAAAACATAAACATTGTATATTGTATAGTTTGCTTTATAATTAGGAAGTGTACAACCTGATGATGGCCGATATAGAGGCCGAAACATGTTGTTGTTCAGACAAGCTATGTAGAAGAACCTCTTAGCAATTCAAATATTATAAGTTGTGTCTGACTGCATACATTTTACTGATACTTGTGATACCTTTACACTTCCTTTGCTTAGGCTTTGTACCAGCACAAACAGAGATCTGAGTGATCTGCAATGTATCTGCACACTCATCAACTTGGCATAAAAGTTTTGTATTGCTCTGGTATCAGAAGGCTGAAAGCATGCTATAAAAACAGCCACAAGTCATAAGCAGAATGACAGTCATCATAACCTTCAAACCTCACTCAATCTCTCTCTCTCTCTCACACACACACACACACACATGCACTGTGCATAACAATGAGGAAGTGAGGCAATACTACCCATATACTGACCACAGACATATAAAGTGGGTAACTTCTGTTAATGCACATTAAATAAAACATCAACACATGTTTACGTTCCCCACAATTTGCTGCTCTGTCAGTGTTACAGTTATGCAATATGAAAACAAGCACAAATGTGCACGTGTTAATTTCCGGTTTCCTACTGCAGACATAACAAAAAACACCCAAAAATATTACAGAACTTACTCCACACTCTTGCTAGAGCTGTAAAGTGATGTGCAAGTACTGCGGTTCGAGATTTAGGATGCAATTCAAATGCTCATTCCCACTTGTTCTTTAACTACATGAAACAGCAGTTTCTTACTTTGAGAGATATTCCATCTTCAAAGTTTAGGTACTACATACAGTGATGCAAACATCCTGCAAGTGTTTGAGAACAGACAGTCAGAGCAAGTACAGCAGAATGGAGAAATTACACGAGCAGCAATGTAATTCATAATCCTCATTCAGTATTCATATCATAACAACAGAACCATGTACTCTAGAACTGGATCTTTTACATATTTTTTTTTGTGCCATTTTAAACTTACCCACCAAAAGCAGCATATTGTATGCATTTCTGAAACACACCTAACTGTGTAGTACTCCACAAATTCCGTATGTACAGTCAACCCCCCATACAGTGCCATTTGTTCACCACACTTTGTGGAATCAAATTCAGGTGGTGGTAATTAAAAATCCTGAACACTTTTAAACTCATAAAACTTACAGTGATAAAAAGTTGTTAATTACAAAATAAAGAGCATATTAGAAGAATGTTTAACACAGCAGGAGTGTACCGTACTTGCAAATCATCTTCACCCTCTCCTTAAAAACTGCCTGCTGATGTACCACCCACACTGCTAATGCTTCCTCCAGTTTCTCATGGTTGCACCTTTTCATCTTTTTTATGTCAGCAGTTGCTAGATGATTCCACTTAATCATTTTCACTGATTATAGTGTCACAACTGCAGTACTGACTGATAGGTTTGTCCTATAATATGGAACAATGGTTGGCTATATTCTGCACAAACAGCTACATAACATTGGTCCCTATAAGCACAGACCTCTCTCTCCTTAGCACTGTTTTCCCCAGACTTCAAAAGCATAAAAGAGTCAGGACAATTACAAATTATACCATGATGTTACGGTCATATGACAATGACTCAAACAGCCACAATATTGCCTCAGCACATGCTATGATACTGAAACTCCGCAGGATATAAGATTCAGTCTTCTGGGCTGATATGGCGGACTGCTGAGCAAACAGACCGCAGCATTTCAAAGAAGCATAGTGCCTTTGAGCAGGACTGCTTGGCCCTTCAGATAACATCATTATGATCCATCACAATGTCATGAGCTATGCAACCAATGACAAAGTGCAACAGCCCAGAAGTTTTATATCTTAGAACACAACACTGTTTCAGTGTGTTGATGCATTAACAACTGTATTCAAGTAAACACAGATGCCACTGGCTCTGGTGGGATTGTTCTATACTTGAACTGGTAATGTCACTAGCCAAAATTGAGACAACTTTAAGAGAAGGCCATCCACTGACACAGGAGATTACTTCAAGCGAAACTTTGATAAACTTTGGCATCAAAATATGCACTTCATTATCTTGTAAATTAACTAAAAATGAGCCTCCTAATTTAATCAGAGCCATAAGTTACAGCAGACTGCACAATTTGAGCTGTGTGAAAATAATAAAACCAAGCCAAAAACAGATTAAAATGTAACATTTTCAATCAATCCAATTATCAGACTCCACTAAAATCTGAAGGAACTGGTTGATTTAAAAACTGTACTTTCATCATAACAACTGATTTACTATATTTGACTTTGCAAATGAAGCCCAAACTCACAGCCAGCAAGTTCTTTGTTCCATTACTGAGCAATCCGTACCTTTCCTCTGCACAATGATCCGTAGAAGAGGACGTGCCGTGAGCAATGCACGACCAAGGTTGTCATCATTATTGATGGGCAAGAGGTCTCCATCACGAGGATCTGTATAAGATATAAGGAAGGGCACATCAGCCAAATGGTGGAGTCTCTCGATCAGCCCCCTGAATTCTTCGTATTTGCCAGTATCTTGCCGTGACACAGAGAATCGGCGGAACTCTGCATCAAACTGGAACAAACAATAATCATTATTTCTGTGTATTTTTTCTCACCTTTATTTTTTATTTCATGTCTCGCTCTCTACCCCACTCCATTCACAACTTGACTTATTCACCCATCCAGGTGGGTACACCTAGGCCCCACCCAGGGCCCATAACTATACTGGCACACAACCCATGCCCCGTCCTTTCACTGAGCTTATCATCAATACTTATATAAAACACTCCACCTTGCCATGCAGCTACCCTTCATAGACTGCTCAACCATGAAGACAAAAGCACTGCAATTCCTTTCAATGGCACACCTCATGTAATATCTATTTCAGTATTCCTTACCCATTTACGCTTACGTGTTGCACACAGACTCTGACCTTAAGACATTCCAACCAAAACCTAGCAAGCAATTCTCATGCCTGTCATATGGGGGTGGGGACAAATATCTCATTATATTTTAAATGAAATAAACTACTGTAAGGAAAGGTGCAAATTTATTATCAGATATGTACACACAATCTTGACGTCATGGAAATTAACTGTGACCATTAACATTTGAAAATGGCATTTTACAGGTGACCTCCATCACAACCACTGCCACCACCACACTCTCCCACTGGACTTAGCCAAACAGGTCATCACATGTTGCAACGAGTTCTTAAGGACAGCTACAATACACTGTGAAATCCACAATTTTAAGGCAGGGATGCTTGCACAATATGTCTCCCAACACCCTGGCCTTGTCAGGCAGCCCATCATGACAATATCTGTTGCTGAAAGTTCAGATCAGCAAAGAGGCCAAGTTACCCACATGCATCTTCAGGCAGTGGGATGTTCCTGCAGAGCTACCTGAAGACCTAAGTGCAAAATGCATCCTCACATCATCTGAATTAAAACAGCGAAGTCAGCCATGTACTGAAGCCATCCCTAACAATTTTTGGAAATGTGCAATGACCTCTCTGTCAGGTAAAATGTAACAATGCAGAGACGACAATGGTGACCACGTAAAATGTCATTACAGCTACTTTGCGCACAGTCACCAATGTCTCTACACATCTCTTAACCCTTAGCCACCGAACAACATATACATATATGTCATGCAGTGAGCTCTTTAAATGGCCGAACGGCCATTAAAGTGGACTGGGGGGGGGGATTTAATTCCGGCGCCAAAGGGTTCATGAACTGAAACTTTTATCAATTACTTCATTTCCAAAACTGTCACTTATCACTTTCACTCTGCATAGTGGTCATTCAAACTTCTCAATTTGGTGACCCCAATATCCACCTATTACGGCGAACTATGATGAACCTTGTTATGCATTTTTCTCCAGCCTGCAGTCATTTTTGTTCCCATTTTATGCTCCTCACAGCAGGTTCTCATACATCTTCAAGCTAAATTCCTCCTTCATGCTCAGGGACCAAGTTGCAGACCCATACATGATAACAAGTTTAACTCTGAAAAACCAACAATGGTTTATTGTCCTTTTAAAGGCATCAATATTGATACAGTACAAAGAAGGAGATCTATTCTGCCTGTGAATGCAAGAAAATATGGTTCCTGCTTGCACCGATGAACTGCCAACACCATCACCATATAACTGCTACTGATATCCACGCAGGTGGGAAACATACCTAATAATCTTTCATTAATGGAACTCTCAACACACTTGTGCAATGTATTTAGCTAAACACAGAACATTCATGTACCATACTTCTGTGAAGTACACATCACTGAAAAATGCTGCAAAACTGATGTGAGCAATACACTGTGTCAATAGTGCCATGTAAAAGAATATACACAACTGTGGAAACATTCTGAATGACTGGTTCAGTGCTGCACTAAAAGAAGACACATACGTCCATGTTCTTCTCCAATAAATTATTATTCATGGTCAGAAAATTAACAGCCAAAGTAACAGCTAGTGATATCCCGAACATCCAAAAGCAGTTCATGAATTGAGCACAAACTTAAAGACAAAGTCTACAGTGGTGAATGTGCACAAAATCATGCAACCCTTCTTTCTCATAATGACATTTTGGTCAACGACGGACCACATATGTGACAGTGGTCCCATAATACGCGGTCGGACAATTAAGTTCATGAATTCGCCACCATGTGCTTGCCGTGGCAGCACTGGACAAAAGCCTTAGTATGGTTTGATGATGCTGACATATCAGCATTTCACAGCTGTGTTGTTGTTGTTGTTCTATGGCAGTCTCTTTCTGAGTGGCATCTATTACTGTCTGCGTGTGTTTCGGTGTGCTACCACGAAAATGTCAGAGCTTGAATTAGAGCAGTGAACGAACATTAAATTTCTTGTTAAACTTGGAAAGAGTGGAAATGAAATCAGAGAGATGTTTGTGTAAGTTTACGGGGATAATGCTATGAAGAAAACAGCAGTTAGCAAGTGGGTGAAACGTTTTTCTGAGGGAAGAAAAAGTGTCACTGACGAAGAGAGATCAGGATGGCTAGAAACAAGCATAACTGAAGAAAACATTGCAAAAATTCATAAAATTGTGTGTGAAAATTGTCAGCTCACTGTCAGGAGCATAGCAGAGCAAGTGAACATCAACAGAGAAACAGTTAGGAAAATCTTAACTGAAGATCTTGACATGAGGAAGGTGTGTGCAAAAATGGTCCCAAAGCAGCTCACCAAAGAACAAAAGCAAAGAAGAGTCACAATTTGCCAAGACCTCCTGGAGAGCCAAAATGACATTTTGGGCCGTGTCATCACGGGTGATGAAACATGGGTCTACTGATACGACCCTGAAAAAAAGCGGCAAAGTGCACAATGGAAGACTGCCAATTCCCCACGACCAAAAAAATTCTGTCGGTCCAAATCAATAGTCAAAACAATGTTGCTGACTTTTTTTTTATATTAGAGGGATTGTTCATTATGAATTTGTACCAACTGGACAAACAGTCAACCAAGTTTACTATTTGGAAGTACTGGAAAGGCTGCGTGAAAAAGTTTGACGGAAATGACCCAAACTTTTGCCAACAACTCACGGATCTTGCATCACAACAATGCACCTGCTCACACGGCACTGTCTGTGAGGGAGTTTTTAGCTACTAAACAAATAACTGTGTTGGAACACCCTGCCTATTCACCGGATCTAGCCCCCAGTGACTTTTTTCTGTACCCAAAGATAAAGGGAATATTGAAAGGAAGGAATTTTGATGACACTGATGGCATCAGGAGTAATACAATGGCAGCTCTGAAGGCCATTCCACAAAACCAGTTCCAAAATTTTTTCGAAGGGTGGTCTAGGCGCTGGCATAGGTGCATGGCTTCCCAAGGGGAGTACTTTGAAGGCAAACATGGTGGTATTCAGCAATGGGGTATGTAGCACTTTTACCGTTATGAGTTCGTGAACTTTATTGTCCAACCACGTATTGTAATACTTACCACTGTGTTACAATTTCCTACAGTATTCAGTACAGTAACATGCTGTACAGGTTAGTAGCCTAGGAGCAATAGGTTATACCACACAGCCTAGATGTGTACTAGGCTACACTGTCTACATTTGTGTAAGTACACTCTGTTTGCACAATGAAGAAATCACCTAACAACGCATTTCTCAGAACGTATCCCTGTTGTGACACATATCTATATTCAGTTACTTCAGCATAAAGTTTACAGAAAAAGACAAAATGTACAACTGCTTCATGGAGGACAATACAATGAGCCACACACCAATGTCTTAGCTAGTACACTGGACAGGATACTTGCAGAAAGGCATATAACTTTCAGACTTGAACTGGGGCAATTATTATTTATAGGGGAATAATAACAGTGCTGTTATGCTCAAAGGCATGATAAAAAAAAGTATTCCCTTCATAAAACAGTGGTGGAACTTATAAAAGTTAAAAACTCAAAAGTTCACCATGGAACAGACCATGAAGGCCTAGAGGGAGAGTGGTCAATGATCCCCAGGGAAAGAGACCCCATACCCACTGTACAGGAGGCAGGGTGGGCTTCAGGGCCAGTCTGGAGAGGTGTAAAAAATCTTGCCCCCATCAGGACTTAACCCCTGTATGTCCTGCCCATAGCGAGTCACTATACTACACTAATCCAGCCCATGGCATAACTTATATGCTATAGTGGAACATTTAACTTCAAAAGTCATTCTGAATTACTTCTGGATCTTTAGACTAAATGTATGTATATATGTAAGTAATGTATGCAAGGTTAAGATGTCACAATGATAGAGGGAGGCATACAACTCTGGGACCAGGCTGCCCAGGCAACTAGGTTTTGTACCGTGGGCATCAAATACTTGATGGTCTTCAGTACGGCACCTGCTTCACCTCTGGCGCCTAAAATTTTCAGTCGGCTTGAAAATTTTTTGAAAATTTGTGTACACTTGCAGCGGTAGTTATCATGAAAACTGTCAGACTTGTAACGCCGTTGGTTTGGTTGATTTGTCTCAACATTTCTGCGGTATGTTCTGGCCCCAACAGGACAGACAAGCGAGTGGATAGTGGTCGCGGCAGGTTCCTCTGAAGCCTGCCTTCGTATCCACCAGCCACACCGTATCCATTTCCGAGTAACGGCAATCTTCAGCTAAAGTTACAGTTTTATACATTGTAATTTTTACCTTTTTCGATAAGTGGGAAGGCAGGATTCTGCACAACGTAAGTGCCACACCAGTGCTCACACTTCATCACCCCTTTAAATGTGGTCGAATGAAACGGGTGGTGTTTATAATTTTTCTATTTGAACGCGTCAAAAATAACTTTCACTTAAGTTAAATAAAATGTGATGAAAGACCTAAGCAGTAACTACTACTGAACTACAAAAACAAACCACAAATTACCACTAGTTATACTGTACACTCTATTAAAAATAATTTACCCTTGGTTTCTCACCTTGCTTTTCACCTCCACCGTAGCGCTGTCAATTTTAAGTTGACTTTTAGAGCTCTTCGACATAGCGAAAACATCTAAAACTTCACCCCCCACTTACACGGACCGTCAATAACATAATAACTGAATAAAAGACACACACAAACATACTCGCATAAGTGCAATTATTCAAATTAAGACTTCATCTTCCACCCACCAACACCAGCCATGACACCAGTCATATGACGTCATACACACCTGCTCCGCGCTGTAATCTCGACACCAAACTGGGCATATATACTTATTATTGTTATTTTACCTATATAACCTCAATTTAAAACCCCAGTGATGGTTCAATACCATTAACAATTACTAACTGGTCTTTCATTACCATAAATTGTATTACACGTTCTTCAACAACAGAGACTGAACACTACACCTGCGTTTCAAACACGTGCGACTCGTCATTGATCATGACTAACACACAGGTTGTAGCGTGCATTGTGCAGTCATTATCACAGATCAGGACACTACCATGGATGAGGTGTCACCATTGACAACACTGTCGCCGTCTAAGGTAAAATATGCCAATTACAAACTGTCAAGAGAGGTTGTTACAAGCCAATCAGTTTCCCCCATTCCGCCGCCTTTCAGTGGGTACTGGAGCGCGTAAAATGAATCACGAAATGCATAATACACTTAAGTCTCTAAATATATTAACCACGCTTAAAGTGCCCAAATTGGAATGGCAGAGAGGTGCCAATACGCCTTCGGGGTACCACGGGGCAAGAGTTTCGCCCTAAATGTTGGTAACTACCAAACAGCTTGGCATGACACCCCAAGAGCATAATTTTCTGATAGTAGTAAGTTACCGAGATAATAAATACGCAAAATGACTAAGCATGCCACAAATGTAACTTCATATATCCACCACATTATGTACTCTATCTACCAGATCACATGGTAACCCCAAAGGCACCAACAAGGTTATGACACTGCAGCATATACCACCACATTCAAACAAGCCTGCAGCATTAATGTCTTGCGCATGACATAAAGCACAGGTGCCAAATTTGCCATGACATGATGATGCAATCCACAGGTATAAGAACACAACTACTTTCAAAAGCATCACATTACTGGTTTAAATGGTACAAACAACTCATTTCCACAACTGACAGGAACTTCTTGCACACAGACCTACCTTTCATTTATTGGTCCAATTAGACAGGCAGTCTTAAATAGCCTGTAATGGGTAAGCAGTTCTGTGTCAACTGCAAACTGTAATAACATTTATCAACATTATAATTAGTTTCACACTCCCATCAGTTATACACCAGCTTGTAATGCACTAGGCAGATCTTACTACTGTTGTATGATATAATGACCATGGTAAAAGGCTACTACTGGTATTGAAGGCTTTTACTATAACTAAAGAACCATACAGAACAGCTTTTGTACACCCTTGTACTGGAGGACAGATACAAAATCATTTGAATGAGACAATGGATGCAGTTCAACAATAAGACCACAGTAATTACGAATATATAATCACACATTACATTTAGAACACACTCGGCAATAATAAATGCACGAAAATTGTTCTCCGCAATATGAGGAATTCATGTCAGTATTTTGGTGTTCATAGTACAGCCATTGCCAAAATCCAGCTGATGTACTGAACTCTCCTGATGAGTAACTGAGCTGTTATCAGTATCACTCTGTCCCCGATTTTCTGCATTTTAAATTATAGTGCTGGAGGCGGGAAAACAGTCAGTATAATTCCATTTCGAGCAAAATATTTATCTTTCTTACAAACGGTATTACTGCTGCAGCTCCAGAGTTTTGCTGGGCTACTGCAAAATTAGTTTCAGAGATTATTTTGCCCAAATGATATACCACATGCCTGAAAAAGTACAAACACCCCTTTTCTGATAAAGAGATACTATTAATGTCTTGCTGCCTGATCCACTGATAAAATTATGGACAAAAAGTGTTGTGCACCACCCGATACTTCAAACCTTCATCAAATAGTTCCTGTCAGTACTTCTTACTGACATTACATATCTCACCTGTATGCCTCTCAACAAACTTCCCAACACAAAGCCAAAGCCGCCTGGCCATCTATAATTTCAACGTAATTCTCAAATTGGATGTTAGAATTATGCAACCTGCCTTCCAGTCAAACATAAACTATGTAACACCATTACACTTGCTGAAACATGCAGAAAAATGTATCATCAATAATTAACAACATCTGAGAAACACGACAAAATATATAACAATGCTTTTCCATACCGGTGTTACAATGCAAGGAAAAGTATATTCAACACTGACAAACAGTCTAGGATGACTGCTAAACATATTTGTTTCCAATTTTTTAAATCTCCTCCAGAAACACCGTTGCATATGTTGCCTAATTTTTCCATCTCTTAACATTTCCCTCTTGATATTACACTGCAGTGCTGTGTTACCTAAATATTAGAATTGGATCCATCACATGACATGGCCAACATAAGTTTCACATGTCAATCACCCCATCGCCTATCAGTCACTTCTCAACTCATGAAGTGTTGTGATTAGGAGTAGGAGAATAACATGCTGCCTGCGATCTGTGCACCTGTGTGCACAGTAAAGATGCTGCTTCTGGTGTTTCATGTGCCCACTCAGATTGGCGCCATTGTCTCACCTTTTCAGCATGCTGTGCACGTTGTAAAGCTGCCTCTTGAGATGTTCCATTCACTGGCCATGCGTGACACCACTGCCTCACTTCCTCAGCATCTGCACACCTCATGAAGCTGAGGCATTTCATCTGCTTGCCATATCTTTATGCCAGCATATCTTTCATTCAGCATTTCAGATATGCCCAACTGAATCTTGATTTTCTGATTCATTAAGCTGAACAAGTCATGCACCATCAATTACCAGCTGATGCTGATGCTGGGGATTAAGCTAACTTACTGGGTGAGCCTCTCTTTATCATTACCAAAATTCATTATTAGCACCTTCAACAGATTTTTATAAAATTATAAAGCAAACAGTCTTAAGGAATGATAAACTTACACACAGTAGGAACTTCAAAACTGAATCAACAACACCAACAGCAATCCAATTACACAGAATAAAAGGATACTCCACTGTGTTTTGCTAATGCACAACAATTTATACAAGACCTGGAACCCCCTTAATAATTAAAAAAATTCTATCATATACTGAGGGGAATTAAAATGTTGCAAGATCTGAGATTCTCACAGCAGTGCTGCTGAAGGTTCTTCTAGGATGTGACGCTGTGCCATTGGACAAATGGCTCCCAACACTGTGAAGGATCACACTGTCCTCATCTTTGGCACCTCAGACTTCTTGCCCTTTGAAGACGAAGGCACCACGATTCTTCGCCACATCAGGAACCACTCACAGACAGAGACAACACCATATCCCACATCCAACAAAACTTAAAATCCTGAACTTAAAATGTTACCTAAAGTTTATTTCAAACATTTCAACTGTAATTTCTTTTCCAAAAGAATTACAACTTATTATCACCACTGGTTTGTTTGAACAAAAATGCATTACGCAAACAACACTGTGATGTAAACTTACAAAACACTTCAGTGAAATGTTATGTTATGTTCAACAGCAATCTGTGGAATACAGTGATGACTTAAGCTCATTTTCAGATTAAATTAGGGATGGGAAATATATACTGATACAAATAACCCAGGTGTGACTTCACTCACAAACCAAGGATTTATATATTGTGATATGATATACAATGTCCTTATAAAGCAAGCACACGCCATATACCAATTTGCCTACCTAGGTTTGAAATATGGTGTTAAGTTCTTTACCATGCATACACTCAAGACATTGAAGATTAAATCTGCATATACACATAGCTCCATTTTCTATAATCAATGTTACCAGTGACTTGCCACTATTTGTTCACATGCAGGCTGTAATTATGAAGAACTAATGTCTCTGAAATTCATCTCCCTAACTAAATTTTACATATGTATGTAGACTAAATGTTTTTGCCTCCAATGTACATTTAACAAAATAAGAACCAGTATTTCCATAATATGCTTAAATTTAACAAATATTTATGACATTTTAATGACACAATGCACACAGACTGTTAGTGCATGTCTCAATTATGCACAATGTCTGCCTGAGGTGAATCACATACACTTACATTATTGACAATCAAAGGTGCCCACATGCCATGGCATAAAGGGACATGATCAGCAATGTAAACCCTCACACAGGACCCACATGGAAGTCAGTAATCAGCTTCACATTTACTCTACCCCTGAAAAAGAGTTCCCAGTTACCAACAACTTGAAATCTGGTTGGATTATTCAAAATAAGGTGGTATGTAAAGTTGGCCCTGTACACACACTCAAGACATACAAGGGAAAGAGAGGTCAGATTTCACTTGCTCATGTTGGCATTAGATGAAGATGGTCACCTTCATATCCCAGCCACTTTCCACCCAATGAAATCATCCCCCAGTATCCACTGAATAGGATGCTGGTTCTACCCCAGAGCCCAACTGGACCTTCTGGAGAAGCGAAACATCTTTTATCCCTTCCAGGAAGTGAACCATGGATTGTCCAGCTAGTCACTATGCCAGTTATGACACCCTGCTTCTGTTACAGATACAGAAGGAAGGAGAAATACCAATGCTGCTACCAACAGTCAGTCCAGTTACCCTGTAATTGAGACCAAAGAAGGGTAGCCCATACCTGTTGTAGAGTATGTTAAGTCTGAGGAAACCAACAAACAATAAAATTGTGACAAATTATGTATCAAAGGTAACATATGTGCAGGACCTCCATGTGTGGGTACCCACTATCTTGCTGGGCTTATTATTGTGTACCTGCAACTGATGCAGGGACTTCACTTACAGGTTGCCTGTCATGAATGTATACCCACTTCTACAGACTTGTAACCAAAATACCTATGCCCAAGTTGGCCATGACACAAAGATCAGAATGCATTCATGTAATCTGTCAGTATGCAGTCAAGTTTGAATGAAACTATGCCATGATATAAATCATACGTAATATCTTGAGCACCTGCCTAGGAGACACCTTACTGAATGTTACATTTTTTTATGGTAAGTCATTTCAGATACCCTGACCTACTATCTTACTTCATTCATCACAAATTTCCACTTACAATCAAATACTGATGTTCTGTGAGTATGACAAAACATTTGTATCAAATTATTCAAATGTTCAAGGCCTGTACAACCTGTACAGGAATATCCCTCTACAGATTATAGTCTTTTGGAATGTAATGTCAGACAGGTACAGCACAGTCTCAAAGTATGTGAACCTCAAAGTTTGACCTTTCTTTAGCCACCCATTTTAACACCACTGTTTTGACATTTTGTAACTGGTAACAACAAATCAGGACGAGACAATGTGGTTGGCGATTTGGTTTCTCCAGCTCTCCTATGATTGTGCAGACCACAATCAGATCAGACAAGATATTTCATTATGCCAACTTGGCTGCTTTCATGCTTTATGGAATGAGACTCTATCTTAGCAACATCATGTATTTTATGCTTCCAAAAAGTGTGCGCATTTTATTACAAATCAACTTTCATGCTATTTAAGGCAATTTGATATTTATGGTATTGCTACCTCACATGTTGTTGGAAGAAAACAGGCATTTTATATTGCAAATGGTTTTGGACATTCATGACAGTTTTATCAGTGCCAATGAATCATGAACATTGAGACTATACTGTACCAACAGTTTGGAGAAATCCACTGCTTCCATTTTCACTGTACAATATCACAATTTTAATTTTTACCACAGTGAGAACCCAAAGTTTAGTATCTCACACGTGACAGGACAAGAAGAAAAGTTTACATAACACAATACAAGTAAAACGTAAACGTGGAACAGACAATAAACTGAAAATCCAATTCACACACTTGCAAAAAAAATCCTTCCATAACACGGTCAGATCTCAGCAACACAATTCACCTTTAACTTACTGTGCTATGGTACGGCTGTAATTCGGTGATAAATGTTATGTGTAGTTCAAACAAAACACTTCACTTCACAATCACCCCATCCTCAACGCACACTTTGTTTCTAGACAGTGTTCCAGTCCCTCAGAATTTCATTCCTTTTTAAACTTCTCTGACTGATTGGGCTGCACTTACCCTGATCCACAAGCTCATCACTGTTCATCTGACTACTATTTTTATTTGTCCGACGTCTCTGATAAGATGACCGCTTATTTTTTAAACGTTGTGCCCGCTCCTCTGGAGTTTCATGTTTCACTCGCTGAGCTTGATACAATCGCTGTTTCTCCAAACGTACTGCTCGTTTTTCAGCAGATTCACTTCCTAATCGTTGTGTTTCATACGTTCGTTTTTCTTTCAAACGAACTGCTCGCTCTTCTTCAGTTTCCTTAAGTCTTCGTTTTTTTGCATTCTCCCTTATTTTTTTTAAACGTTCCTCTCGTTCAGCTGCAGTTTCATTTACCCTCCGCTTGAAATAGTATGACCTTTGTTTTGCTAACCTTAGTTCTCGTTCCTCTTCAGTCTCTTTCTTGTGATAAATCTGTCACGGAATTAACAGTAATTGGTGGATTATATCTAACACAAAACAAGTGGTAAAAATTAAAACATAAATATACAGGGACTGAATGGAAAAACATGTATGAGGGGGTGCTGATAAGTCCTTAGCCCGACCAGGAAGGAAACAAGCTACAGTGACCAAACTTGGGATTTATTCAACATACTCTCCACGAAGCTCAATACACTTCTTAGCTTGTTGCTCTAACTTTTGCAAGCCACTCAAAAAACATTCAGAATGTTGTCCGCCCAACCATGTCTCCGCGGCAGCAATGACCCCCATATTGGATGCAAAATGGCGACCTGTCAATTGTTTTTTTAGTCCAGGGAAAAGGTGGTAGTCTGACATGGTCAGATCCAGAGAATAGGTTGGGTGATCAAGACACTGGAAGCCTAGGTAGACCAGTTTCTTCTGGGTTGCATGTGCCCGGTGAGCTGGGGCATTGTCATGCAATCTCCAGGGTGGTCACTGTTTTGGGTCGTCCAGGACGAGGCGCATCACAGGTGGAAAGATCACCACGTTTAAACTGGGCCACCCAGTTTTTGATGGTAGCATACGATGGTGCATGTTCCCCTAATGTATCTGTCAGAATGGCGTGAATTTCCTTCAGCGCCTTGCCTTGCAGGAAAAAAAACTTGATGACAGCTTGTGTCTCCATGTTGTTGAATTCATGCGCGTTGCCTGATATGCTTCCTTTCAGCCTCTGTAACAAGAACGGACTTGCAACGACACTATCGATTCCGTCCTACGACATTGGGAAGTAGGTCAGGCTAAGGACTTATCAGCACCCCCCCCCGTATGTATGTGTGTGTGTGTGTAAAAAACACAGCAATATAGCATACTATAAAGGTAGTGACCAACTACTGTATTACTTAGTACTTTGTGTTTGTTTGTTGTTGTTGTTGTGTGTGTGTGTGTGTGTGTGTGTGTGCATGCATGCATACGCTTGCATGTATAAATGAGGTATGGCTATCAAATAAGGAGACTAGTTTGAAAAAATACTTTATTAATGAAATTGGCATAGTTACACATTATCTTCTTCATAGCAATTTCCACTGGATGCCATACACTATGTCTCCCCTGAAGTCATTCTGTGAGACTGCTTTACACAAATCTGCCATACATCTCATGTAACAAATTAGAGGTTTGGTAGCAGTCCCCTTCAATTTTACCATTTTTTCCATACAGCATTACGGCAGCACACAAAAGAAACTGTTTATAAAAAAACTTAATCACTTGACACAATGTGAAAATGTGAATGTAACAAGATGACTTCACAGGTGACTGCAGGAAAGTTCAGTGGAAACTAGTAGCTATATATTTACTGTGGCGGGCAGTGGTCTGGAGACACACATACAGTCTTGTTCAATAGCCACACCTCAAAAAAATCATGAAACATGATGGAAGACCATTAACAGTGATTAGGTAAGAGTTCAGAAACAGGCAATTTGGTCCACCTGAAAAAACTGGAAAAACATGAAAAATCTTTTTGTATATGTATATATATTCTAGTAATATTACCATCTCACAGGAGTTTCTATTCATAAGCACCTTCACATGGCTCACACACTGTAACATATCTCCAGCAACACTGATAGAACCTCTAGCAGCAAACATTAAGAACTCAAATCCAAAAGACCACCTTACAGTGTTGCATATCACCGTGTATTTTATAGTAAAAGCTTTTCAACTAAATCAACATGTACATATGATTGGGAAACAACCCCAACAATCTACAAAATACATCCTACATGTTTCGGCCCCTCATGGGCCATTATCAAGGCGTATCAATTACAAGAAGTTAACAAAGATACACTGTCACATATCAAAAAACCAATTATGGTTTAATAAATATAAAATATAATTGGGGAGGCCATGACCCGAATACAGGCTGAAGCGCCATAGGAAAGAGGCAGAGAGAGATAAAATACTGCTGTAAAATTGTAGAGATAAGGATCATGGAGGTAATATGTAATATGACTTTTCATGTCTGTAGTTTTCAGAATTACATTACTCAGTTAGCAGTTTCTGACTTTGTAATTATCAAGTTTCACAATTAAAATATACATGTGGTCTTCAGATACAACTTGTGTCTGAACATCTATCAGTAAAAACATTTTTAAAAATAAATGTATATACATACATACATATATATATATATATATATATATATATATATGTGTGTGTGTGTGTGTGTGTGTGT
>Ga0123352_10007145_pt1 | contig 17172 bp, 10 predicted proteins | sample TergutLab28metaG_FD_89700 | JGI IMG/M metagenome (GOLD analysis project Ga0123352, IMG submission 89700) | Labiotermes labralis P1 segment gut microbial communities from Petit-Saut dam, French Guiana - Lab288 P1 | ecosystem: Host-associated > Arthropoda: Insects > Digestive system > Gut ... | reverse complement strand
TAATATATATTTATTTACTGCAATTGGGTTGTTACCCGGTGGCATGGGTTATTTTACATGTAAACAAAACATGAAATTGGTTACTACTAGATTTAAGTCGGGAGGGCTACATGAGAAGCATGTTGTGGCAACTTGGAATCTTGGGAACCATCTCATCATTTGCTCATAGACACAGGGAAAGCAGTCTGGAGGGATAATACGCCGTGTAGATTGGTAAATAAGTGCAACACATCAGAGAAAGTGCTGCCATCTCCTTCATTGTAGATGCAGATTATTGGTTCATATCCATAAGAATTATGGCATCACATCACAGCAGACAGGACTCATATTCCTCTAAATGGACCTAAATGTCTACTGAAACTTGAAACATGATTGTCTTTTATAACGTGCTATCAACACGGTTCTGTTTCTTTCTTAGTGTTAACTGAAGACAAGTGGGGGATGATGAGGCTTCTGGGATGTAAGCAGAGGTACATCCCAGCGCGAAAATCTGGCAATGTGGCATAGGGGGTAGTTGTTTGTTTCAAAAAAAAAAAAAGGTCCAGTATGGGGTGGGGTATACTTTCTAAGGGATGATGTGGTGGGGGAAGGTGAAGGTTATTCTACCTGCTCCTTCAAGCGACGCGGCCTGCTGGTCTCTGTCCTGCAAGGTGGAGTGGATCGCTGCAAGAATACAACTTTTCTTAAACATCCGGTGATCCAGTCTCTAACAGTATGGATCATAGCTTCATGACGCTCGGTCTTCCGTCGTTCTCAGCCGGTTCAGAAACTTGCATCTTCTGACGAAATAAAACATTCAAAACCATGTCCACAAGAGGCCGCAACCGGGCTCAATTCTGAGCCACATGAAGCCAGCACACACCGCAATGTAATCCTCCATGATTCCTTTAAATATGCTGTCCACATCTATGCCTGGGTCTCTCAACCTTTCTCTTCTTTATACGTGCCGACTAAACTTCTACACCTTCGTTGCTCCTCCATACTCGATACTTGTCCAGTATTTCCTCGCTTTGACTGCCTTAATTATATTACGGTAAATGTAAAGCTCGTACTGTGCTTAATTAAGCACCAAACATGAGACAGTCATATGAGTGAGTGAAGGTACACGTATAACTGTATGTGTTGCTAATCTCGGCACCAATTATAAGTTTTCAGTTTCACGCTCCGTCCACTTTGCAGCTGGGAAATAACTCCCACTATAATGAGAAAATAAACCAACAACACCATATTTTGTCATTGTTCCGATATAGTTCGGCTTTATTCAGTCATTATCAGGGATAAAATAACGTCAAGAAAGTTTCGAGGTCACAAAATAGGAGATGTTAAAAGATATGCTGAAGTGCATATAGTTAATCCAAAATAATTACCAACAAGATGACACTTTTGGACTATCCTTTATTTCAGGGTTAGTCGTCCTTCACTCTACATGTTTCGAGCTTCAGGGAGATCATCATCAGGAGTTTAACTTTTTTACTGTACAGGCAGCCTCTGGCATACTGTGTAATCTTTTGCTGTATTGCACCCGTTCCCCTACATGTTCTGTTCTTATTTTGGAACAATTGTAATGATGCACGGAAAAATGAATGTAAAAAAAAATGCATATAGTTACTTTTATTTTCTGATTATGCTGAAATACGTAGAAATAAGTGTCATCGAAAACCGCCGCGATCTATGACAGAGAGTGGGGCCCCAAGTCTGACAAATGTCTTCCCCTGCCTGCAATCAACATCGCGTACGGCGGTCCTTTGGCTCGTGGCCTGGCAGCTACATTAATTATATCGCGGTAGGTTGTGCAAGGTGATGTTCAGATGACAGACTATGTACGTATAACGTAACAGTGAGGTGCGTTCGTGCAACCATTGTTGCAGTGAAAACGAAATAAATATTACATATTCTGAGTGCGTGTTTGTAGCCTTAGGTATCCAGCATGCAATGCGCGTGCGCCGTATTTTCATCTGTGGCCTGCCCAGCTTTACAACACTTTTCCACATTATCTCATAAACGGCCCAATTATCTAAAAAAAAATTGAACATAAAATGTGCGATTTGATTTTCTCTGCAATTTTTGTATGAAACATTTCTCATTCTGAAAAGAACTGAGCGAGATATGATCAGAATTGTATATTTAATTGTCTTTATGTAAAGGGCCCTTTAATCCGTCTTATTTTAACAAATCTTTAAGTTTCTCGACAGATTTTTTAAAAATAATCAAATATCCAATTTCATGAAATCATTCCAGTGGGAAGAAAGTTATCGATGCGGGCGGGCGGGCGGACGGACGGAAAGACGGACAGACGAGCAGACATGAAGAACTGGTCACTTTTCACAATTTTGCTATCGGGCCTAAAAATGAGACAAGATTGCTACTTTTGAATGGTCAGAAGCACGTAGATCGAGATGACTTGAGATTAATTGCTGTGTGTTACATACAGTGAGACAGATTTATAGAATGGGCGTCTCGATACTAATCGCCACAATTTTCAAATCTCGTTTCACAAGAAACTTACCTGGATTACCCAAAATCGAAGACCAAAGGAATAATTCTCATTTGATAATAGTTTGTAGGTTTCCACAGCATGAGGTATGCTGGCTTAAGACGGTGTCATAACCATAATGTCACTACCATAGACAAAAAATTTAAAAACTCCTCCTTACTTAAACTTTTAAGTTACAAGGACGAAATCCTTCTTATTCCTCAACAGACTGACGTGAAGTTAAAGTCTTTTGGGATGTCTGCCGAAGGTTAGAATTCAGGAAGTAACTTCGCGCTGTTCCGTGACCATTGGTGCAACATTTCCAGTATGCATCTACCAGATTAAAAGACGTTATGCTCTGACCGCTGTGATAGCCTTAATGTCACGTTTGTCAGAAGCTAATCATGAATTTCAGAGAAACCCTCTCTAGCAAGAGAAGATTCGAACGCGGGCAGGCAGGTGAAGCAGTTCACTGGCTTTTCCCTCCCCAACGCACAGGATGAACGTTACACACCCTACAAAGACGCACCCCTTGCCACTTTTAAGTAGCGTCACGGCGGGAGGGGGGGGGGTTGAGGTGTCGCAATTCATTCGTGAAGGATTGCCATGCCATGACAACCCGAACCATAGACTGTCTATCTTAGGCGCAGAGGAAAGATCCAATAGTTGGAGGGACGGCAGTGCCTTGCTTGTTGCAGGTCCAGCGATGACGTTAGAGCGATCATGTACTTTACGAAATTTGAGGTTTTCAACAGCGGTGCTGATGACGATTCACATCTTATGCAGTGTTACGCCACGTGAACTGGTGAACACTTCACCAGCCTTTCGGTTAACGGAAGTTCCTTCGTCTTGGAGACAGTCCAAGAAGTAAAGAATGAATTCTCTATAGTAAAACCAAAGAGATGCACCAGTGTATCAAATTTATTTCATTTTAGAATGACACTCTACATGTTTCAGACGGTCTTTCCGTCCATCATCAGGAGTTCAAGACTGTGCATACAGCAACAGCCATTTGTCAAACAGGTACTGCTGTCTGCTTTCTAGCGGGTACGAGATGTCCCATCTAGCGGATGCGAGATGGAATATACAGTACCCGCTTGCAAGCAGACAGCAGTACCTGTTTGACAAATGCCTTTTGTTGTATGTACATTCTTGAACTCCTGATGGTGGACGGAAAGACATTCCGATATATGTAAAGTGTCATTCCAAAATAAAATAAATTTGATACGTTTCTGCATCTATTTGGTTTTACTATAGAAATATATTACGGTGCACGGCCCTATGGACGTCAAAAATGAATTCTTCTTGCACTACATTACATTGAAAGTGACGGCACTTCGGGCCTTCGAAAAGTGTGTCCTTATTTATCAGTAGACAAGCTATCACATCACAAGAGAATTAAATCTCCAGCTTGCGCTTTAGCTCAGACTTTCAGTTCAAACATAATCAGTCAGCTTCTTTCTTACTGCGATCCTCAATATTGTGACGCCGTTGGCTCTGACAAGTAACTGCAAACATTTGACAGACTGCCGCTGTCCCGATTAGCAGGTTCTTCCAAAAAGCAAGCAACATACTGCGTCACATTCCAGAAGGCAGTAATTTGATTAAAAGAGTCTCGTCATTTCCAATCTTTGTGTATCTCATTGTCCGTGATGTAATCATCATAGCAATTTTTGATCAACAAACCTGCTAGTAAATTATTTACCGTTGTAGTGTTGCACTTTATGTGTGACACACGCTGTGTTACAATATGTGAAATATGTTATCAGTCAAAACAAAACAATGTATGATTTAGAACACAGACTATTGTCTAAAAATGTGGTTTTATTTATACTGATACGTATTTGATATTTCGTATTTTAGTATAACTAGGCGTTGTGTTTTGATGAAGCAAATTACAGTGTATTATGTTCACAAGACAACGTTTTATAAAAACTGAAGTGCTTATGCACGACACGCCTATTTTCGATCTGATGACGGCCCTGCATAATTGTAAGACAGCCTAGTAACTTACTCCATTGAGCATAGTCCTTCTGGAGAAGCTATCAATTCCTCAGCTAACAAAGAAATTATCCGCATTTTATGCAACCCTGGGGTTCATTACCACACTCGCAAGAGCCTACAACCTTTCCTTATCCTCAGCCAGATAAATCCAATCCATAACTACCCATCCAACTTCTTGAAGATATATTTCAATGTTATCCTCCAAATTAGGTCTAGATCTTCCCAGTGGTTCTTTCCTTCAAAATCCTGTGTGCTCCTCTCCTGTACCCCATTCTTGCTACATACACTGCCATCTCATAATTCTTAATTTGGTCACCGGAATAATACAGCCTAGTTGGTGGAATAAATTTGTATTCTGCAGAAGCACATGCATTTGTGTTACACTTCGACCGCTATGAGGATGCATGGCAGAAGTATCTAATTCTTACCCATATATAATTTTCTCATATTCCTTGTTGACGCTTTTTTCTTTTATTGCAGTATTATCCTAAGCACCCTGTCTCAATAAACTCTCAAACTATATTTTTCCGTAAATTTTTGAGACAAAGATTTCAACCCATCCAAAATTCGGTGACTGAGACTGTATGTTTGCATGGGCCAAACAGGAGCCAGTAAGAAGCTAGTCTCAAGGAACATTACACGACATTCAGAAACTGAGGAAACAGATATGTGAAACCGAATATTTCGCCAGAAGTGCTCTTCCGTTGACAGCTACAGATGCAGAACGTCACTGCTGACTGTGACACAACACAACACACCTGATATCTTAAGGAAAGTGTTCGCATGTTCGCAGTTGTCGGGTAACGGCTCTGAAGAAACAGCAAATCTACAGCACACCGGCTTCCTTAAAAAGAGCGATTATTTTCAGCTGGTCAAGACGTTTACTGTCCTGACTAATTCCAAGGTTCATTTAATATGTCCACAGAATTTCGCCAGTGCATGCAATACTAAGCTACCACCTTCAAATCCTCTTTGACTAAGATTCGTTTTAAAATTACCTGACTGTCATAAGAAGAAGAGCAGCGCCAGTACAGCAACGGGATACGGAATTTACAGCTGGGGTTCTCTGTCCGGTATGGTCACCTCGTGCACACGCACTGTGAGCTCACTTTTCCTCCTAGTCTGTGAAGTACGAGTTCGAAGGTACTACCATTATGATTACCCGACATATGCGAACAAGACGAAGAATTTCAGCGCGCTTAGGGCCAGGTTTTTTCGAAATACGAAATTTCTCATTAAAAACCCTTAGCAGTATTGTTATAAGCTGTTATACTACTACTACTACTACTACTACTACTACTACTACTACTACTACTACTACTACTACTACTACTACTACTACTAATAATAATAATAATAATAATAATAATAATAATACATTATTTATTACCTTTATGCCGCGTATTTACAATTATATACCTGTAAACAATCATGTTTAGAGTTGTACTGTGGTTACAGTATGTGAGACATTTAATGTTATTTCTTATGATAAACGTTTTGCACTTTTACATCAGTACTTTCCGAAGTGAGTACACAGTACCCAATATGGCTGTTTTCTGTAGATCCTTGATTTCATGCTTTCTAGTTATGCCTGTTTTCTTAATCATTTTGAGATGTTTCCAGTTGCGTTTATCATTATTGGAGTTACTTTTTTTACACTCCACATGCGCTCTATTTCTTTTGTAAGGTCTTTATATATTAGAATCTTCTCTGCTTCTTTCTTGATCACTTTCCTGTTCTCTGAAATTGCAATATCCATTAACACACATGTTCCTTTTTCATTATCACGGATTATGATGTCCATTTATTGTTATGGATGGCTCTGTCGGTTTGCATTGTTCAATCCGTAGTATGGGTACCTTATTCTCATGACTTGTTTCTACTAATTTTGGTACATGTCCAAACCAGTGATTATTATTGTTATTAATATCATTATTATCATCGCGACACCTATAAATGGGAGACCTGTCTTTTGAACTCCTTACCACCTTATTTGACGGGATATGTGACACCCACGTGGAAATAAGAAAACCTGAAGGAACTAAGTCACTTTGCAGAAATATTTATAGATATTAGGTTACCAAAGCAAAGCTGTCAATGTAAACCTACACACCATGAAGACAGAAGACAGACAGCAGTGGAGGTATACAGTCACTCGTTCTTGACTTCGACATTAAACTGAGCTGAATAGTCAGCCTCACGCCCCGGTCGCTCTACCACAAGGGAAAGAGGCCCGGGTACCAATTCAGCAGCAGGCTGGATGGGTGTTTTGAAAAAGAAATCAACCTTTTGCACCTCTCTGGATTCGAACTCAACATCTCCCAGCCCGTAGTCTAGTAACTCTACTGACTATGCTATTACAGCAGCTTATATGGGGATAATATTAAAGTTAATGTTAAATAAATACTGCAGGGGTACTTTTAACTGGCACGATTCAGAAAACTGTCTATAAAAGACGTATTTCTTAAAGGACCTGCTCTCTTTGCATTTTCCATTCCTTGCACTACAATTCAAGCCAACAAATGCACACAATCATATTGGAGTTATGACACTAATACAACGGTTGGCTTGAATTTTAATAATTGGACCTTCTCTGTAAAGTTATATATTGAAACTCAACACAAGTCACACTACCCGTTGCTATTAAAGAGCCCAACAAGGGACGGCCGTGGTTACTGCAGTTCTCTGCGTCACCAATGCAGGAGCTGAAGAAAGAATAAGAACTTCCCAGCAACACAAGGAAATGATGAAGTCAGTGAAATTTGGCAACATCTGATGTTCGTGGAAGCGATTAACTGTACCGATGGCAAGCATCCCCTATGGAGCAGATTGTGTGCAGCAAGTCTGTACCGCAGGGATGCGTCCTATAGTGGATATTCTAACAGTAAATCTCATGAGATGGGATGTAAGGCCGTTTTGTACAATAGCTACTGATCGGACCATACATTGTCACTATAAGAATGCGGTAGTAGCTGTATTTGTGACCTTCATCACAGGAACCGTACGACTAACACAGTAAATCTCATCTTGACTCTCAAAATGTCTGCAGCAGTGAACGATTCATTATAAATTGATTGTGGCTGCTCATTGTCTGCGAGGCCATACTTCCGCCTATAGTTAAGTGCGTACTGTTCCTGGACGACTAAATTTTGTTGGGTGGTGCCGAATATTCCAGGATTCTCAGTATATGGAGTTTGCTTAATGTCAATCTTCTGACGTGTAGATTTTTGTGTTTGCACCGATTATTTTTGGAAAATTTGTGCAACTCTGAGCCAAAGCAACATTATACAATCTAGTTTTTTGCGTCCATAGTTCGAGCTAATGTCTATCTGGAGTTAGAGGTTAAATCGCATATTATTATTCTTTTGAAGCCTAAAAGTTCAATTCCGATTCCAATTTTGAGGCAGAACTTTCAGTCTCTTCCGAAGTCTCCATTTTTATTCTGTTCTGGATCTCTATTCCAATATTTTACATGGAATTTCTCCTCTTCTCATATTTCTTCACACGTGTTCAATGTTTTTTTTTTCTGTTAACATTCGTAGCAAACTTTACGCTGACGACTGAAACAGGTCCAATTTCAGTGACGATGGACAATAATCAAAATGGTAATCACGTTAACTACAATGGTACTTATCTACCAAACTGTACAACGTTACTCTCCCAAGTACATAATTTTGACACTTACAGCCTTCAGGGGGGGGGGGTTACGCGGTGGCGCAATTGGTTGAGGCACTGCGCTACAAGCCGGAAGGTCGCATGTTCGATTCCCGATGGTGTCGTTGGAATTTTCCATTGACATAATCCTTCCGGCCGCAGTAAAGCCCTGGGGTTGACTCAGCCTCTAATAGAAATGAGTGCCAAGAATATTTACTGGGGGAAAAAGGCGGCCGGTGCGAAGGGCTGTCAACCTTCCCACGTTCATGTGTCGATTGTCTTGAAATTTGGGAGCCTCAGCCTCCTGGAACCCTCAGGGCATGTCCAGGCCTGCAATGGGATTGCTTTACCTTCACAACCGTCAGAACCTCAAATCCCACACACTGCCTATTTCACAGGTGCTCTGAAATACCAGAAGCAATTCAGACCAAAAGACACAGTGCTGTGACACCCGGAGGCAGAGTTATGTTATTTTGAAATCACAAGTCCCAATTACACACTTACTAAATTCAGAATTGGCTTTTAAAGAGACTTCTTTGCGGTAAACTAGGCGTCTGTAAGCAACGAATACGGAGAGGAGCTGTAACTACCCCCGCATTAATTCCGCACAAGGTTCACTTCGCAGTAGAATTGCATGATTAATAAAGAGGAAGACGTCAAGACGGTGATGGAGTGCAGAGAGTGTGTAAATTGTGCCTGTCAGCGCACTGACCCTTGTGGTTTTTACAGCTTGTATTTAAGAGTATCAGCAAACTGGCATTTGTCCTTATGATATTTGTATCTAACAGCAAACTGGGCCTCGTGCCTATAAATTACGCACCTATCAGCTTATCAGTGGGACACGCGGTGTCGCAGTTGGTCACGAGTTCGATTCCCGATGGGATCATTGGAATTTTTCATTAACAAAATCTTTTCGGCCGCACTCTAGCCCTAGGGTCGACTCAGCCTCGAACAGAAATGAGTACCAGGAATAATTCCTGGGAAATAAAGCTTACAGCCGTACCACATTCATGTGCAGATTGTCTGGAAATTTGGGAACCTCAAAACTTCTGAAATCCTAGCGGCCTGTCCAGGCCTGTCTATGGACACTTTTACCGCAATTTATTAGCCAACACTTATGCACCACACTATGTATACTAAGTAACATGTCAGTTACGTTCCGACGCGTTTCGGTGTCTACTGACACCATCTTCAGGGAGCCCCGTCCAACTGTAAACTGTTCGCAACACATCAAATGATTATAAATACTTGCTGACCGCTCGTTACAATATCGTAGCTTTTTGTAACACAGATAGTAAAGTTGTGCAGGTGTGTTTAAAAAACCGCGATCTTATTACTTGCGGTCAAGTGCTTGTAATCATTTATGTGTTGCGAAGAATTTACGGTTAGATGGGATTTCCTGAAGAAGGTATCAGTAGACAACGGAATGTTGCGGTACAGTAACTAACATGTGATTTACCATACATATTTTGGTGCGCAAGGTTTGGTTAATAAATTGTGGTATGAACATAATACGCGGTACGTAAGGCTTTAAGAAGGATAGTTTCAGTTTATCAGCCTATCAGTAACCCGGACTTTGTGTTTACAGGCGCTGTGTCTGTCAATACACTGGCCCTTGTGCCTGTTAGATTTGTGTCTTCCAGACACACAATTCTTATTCTGACATGCCTTGTGTCTGTCTACCTAACGGCCCTTGTATGTACTTGAAATCTTTGCCTATCAGACAAGTGGTCCTTGTGATTGTAAAATCTGGATCTATCACTAAATGACCACCGCCTTTTTAAAATTTGTATCTGGTCAGTCACTGGACATCGCTCATCTGTCCATCATCTTATGGACCCGACAGTTCAGTACCTTATTCTCAAGGGACAACCGCTGGCCAACAAGTAAACAAACACTTTGAATAGCCAAGAATTATAAAACTTTTCAAAAAATTATCTTGTGGAAGGTAATGCCGCCTAGTTTGGTTTTATTTCCGACATATCCGAGAAACGTTTTGTTTCAGTTATTTAATCCTCCAGCATCTTACTCTGACACTCAGTGCACTTCATGACCTTCCGCCCTAAAGATGTAGGCAGCACGTTCATCCAAATCTTTGTTACATTTCTACCAGACTACACGGCATTATATCTTAGAAAAGGGTGACTTTTAGGCCGCACCGTGAGAACTCCAAATCCTGCGTCTGATGTTGAAGATAGCTCGGTTGAAGTGTAATCAAAACCCGTTCATAGATATGTCTATAGCTATACGTGTAACGCTGGCACATAAATTGTATGTGTGATTGTGTTACTGGGGAGGGTCGCACGAAAGGGTGAAGTACGTTACGGCTGACTGTGATTTACCGTATATGAAGCTGTCACAAAGATCCATTCTTAACCCAGCGCGATGCAAAACACTTATTACAAACACATTCGCTTACATTGATCTGCTACAGTCAAAAGTCCTAAGGCTCAGGGTCTTTCTTGAAAAGGCAGTAGCCATTTGTATGGCAAAGAATCTCCCTGATTTTTATGCAACCAGAAAGTTTGATCATCATGTTTACAAAAGACCACCAGTAGATCTTACCATAAGCCAACTGAACCCAGTTCAAACCTCAGTCGCTGACACTCATTTTCATACTATTCACCCAAATTCACATCCAGGATAGCTCAGCCTTTTGTGGCTAAGCTACAGACTACAGGACTGAGAAATCGGATTTCGATACCCGACAAGAGCAAGAGACTTTTCTCTCCTCCAAAACCTCAACATCTTTAAAGAGATTTCCTCATTCTCCTCTGCAGTGTGTAACGAAGGCTCCTTTCTTGCGAATAAAGCAGAGGAAGAAAATACAAAAACAAAAAGTACTGAATGAAACATGTCATGGAAAAAGACATTTGGGAAGACTACGGCTAAGACGGGAAGACATCAGGAGGGACTCCTCGTTGCTGCTGAGTATAAGAGGATGGAGGAGACTAGCATGGGAGGGATATCTGGTGGCAGAAATATTGCAGAGAGGAGATGTGCCTAGTTACGGTTACACGCTGGTAGTTGGCCCTCAGGCTGCGTGGGACACACTACGACGAAGGAATGGAGGCCCTTAGCCCGTGACCCAGTCACTACATCGACTGAGCTATGCCGGCTTCCCATAAAATCCAACATCCGTTAAACATTTAGAACACGGTGGTTACTTTACAAACCACCTGTTTTAACATTCAAAACTCAAAATTTTGTCACACAGTACAGTATGTGCTCGTATGATGCCTTTCCGAAACAAAACTAAACGTTTGAACTTTCTTTCTAAGGGAAGCGCCCTGTGTCTTTTGTGAGGTACAAAGTAAATCAATGTATACTAATTTTAGTCCTTCGGTATTGTGATTCAAATTGATAGTGTTTGCTGGACACGTTGAATTGGTGTGTAGCAGGATACGCGGACAAAACCTAGCAGATAAACCCGTGCTTAAAAATATAGGGGAATAATGGACAACAAAGTACATCCACATTTTTGAAAGTCTCCTACGGGTTAAAGCATATCATAAGAGCTTCCTTGCCCATCATTTTCGGAGTCACTGCCCCACGCGATTCACTATAAATGTATAGTTAAGAAATGTCATCACATCAACTGACAAACAGAAGTCAGTTCTTTGCCACAATAATCATGTATTTGCGTGCAGCAGACAGGCGATGTCTTGGAAGCCATACTGCGTACGAATAGTGAGAAACAGGAAAAAGAACCTTACAGCATGCACACATCGTAATATGTCATGTCTGTACTGTGCATGGGCGTTCAGGCGACTGGCCTTGTGTATTCATGTATGGAAGGAACATCCCAATTCGGAAGAGAACGTGTTACCCAAAAGTTCAAAGTTAAGTGTGCTTGTATGGAAGCTTAGGCAAATTACTGGTGTGTTGCAGTTAAATACTGATACAAAACATAGTTTCTCAATGTCCGACTACCCACATGACAGTCATTCGATATGGAGGCAACAAACTTTTCTAAAAATTGGATAATTATACACCAATATACACGGCGTCGTATACCACAAGTGAGAATGTGCACAGCTGTGAAAACCTAGTCTTGCAATTCCGAAACAGCTTGAAAAATTCCACTAAAATTTCATATTGGGAATTCTTACATAATTTTTTTCAGCATCTCCCAATTTCGTTCAAAATCTGACAAAGACAATAGACAATAGTGTGGCCCCTCGAGCATAACTGACTAAGCATTTATCGGAGCAAAACAAATTCCAAGCGAAAGTTGCAGAGAGAAATGAAAGACACATTTAATGTCCAGTAAACCGGTCCAAATCATCTACTGAGATAATTAAACACAAGCGAGTGAACATAACAGCACTGTTTTGCACCGTACCTCCACTTGGCACTCAAGAATAGAGGCAATACGTTATTTTCGAAACGTCTGGAAACAAACAGCCAACGACGCAGCGTCACACCCCAGAAGACCGAAGTTTTCAGTTGCATCTCTCTGAAAATCACGACACCGATTCTCCTTTTGAGACGCAAACACTTACAACGTAATGCCATAAAAACACAGCCCCGGTAAAGTAATTAATACATCAGATTTACTAAGCAACAATTTTGCACAAATAATTGTATCGGTATGAATGACTTGGGCGTGGGACGAAATAAGAATAAAGAAGAGGAAAACTGCTTACAAATTTTGGCCGTTAACCTGATAGGAAGGACATTAAAGTGGTTCCTAGTTGTGGTAAGGACTGGATTCATCTGGCTCAGAATAGGTGCCTATGGTAGGTTTTTGTTGACAAGACAACGGATTCTGGCTTTCCATAAAGAGGATCAATTGTACCGGTTGCACAGTATAACGTATATTCTTAAGGAATATGACAATTTAAAAAGCACTGAAGAAAGATTCGTATTTAAATTGTCGCGATTAGTTCTAAACTGAAGATGCAGACAGCATGTCCCTGTGAAAGTTAGGTACAGTAAAAAACTTACATAATCATTATTTTCTGAAGTGACCACCATATAAATATCCACCGCCATATTACACAGTGTAGGTTTTTTGTCCGTCACAAAGAAACATCAGTGGCAGAAACGTAAGCAATGTGATGTTTCCGTTCTTCTGGGATGTGACGCAACAGAACTGAACACAAACCACTGCGAAAACCTTAATTTTCACACGTACGCAGTGCATCCATAGAAGGCGAAGGATTCGTGGCTGGTGTGGAGACTCTTAGCTTCTCTAGAAACACTCTGCTGCGTGGAGTAACAAAAAACAGGCATGTGTTGTGATATGAGTAACGGGATAAGGTAAAGGTAAAGGTCACCCTGGAACAGGCCACGAAGACCCAGAGGGGGAGGAGAGGTATAGCTGTATTCCTTCTTTGATTTCGGTGCTATTAGGGAGTGGGTGGTCAGCGCCACGCCCCGACCGCTTTACCCCCTGGAATGACCCGGTAACGATTGTATAGGAGGCTGGTTGGTCCCGAGGGCCGGACTTGATGGGTGCGGAAAACCTCGCCCAACTGGAACTCGATCCCCGGACCGTCCAGCCAGTCGCTATCCCGGGTCACAAGTAACGTGACAAACATAATGCAAAATTACGCTCTCCTCTCCAAAAGAGTGCGCAGAACATCAGGATAAGTTTTTATAGAGGCCAGCCTTTTTACTCTTTCTTACCGTTCTCCTGGTCCTGTCGTTTGGGTACCGAAATTTCACTCCACGTTTAAAGCTGCGCAATTTCTCTCCCTCGCGGTGTGCCCTGCGGGCACAACGGATATTCACGCGGACTCTGACCACTTTACCCTTTACCGCCTGAGGGTTGTCGCTGTCCCATTGTGTTCGATATGTTCGTATTTAAATGTGTAACAGGTAGAAAAGAAACACCGTTGCTCCCTGCAACAACGACCTATGCAAATTATTAAATCAGAATGACGGTTATACCACTTCGTAAGGGGACGAACGGGGTTCGATCCACCTGACAATGTACGAAACCGTCTCTTATTTTTTCCTCACAATAGAAAGAGCGCAAGACTGAACTCTTTATTCGTACGGAAAATCTGACTTAACCAGCCGGTTAATGCATCTGTGTGAATATGAAAATCGTGCAGTGGACACTTGCTGTAAGTAAACCATACGTAACACTCTCCATTTCAAGACACTTACCAATCACAATCAATACAACTATTTATTACGTTTTATCATAAGATAGCACGCCTACGTGTTTCGAACATCCCAGCAGGTGTCATTGGATTTTTCATTGATATAAAATCCTTCCGATTGCACTAAGGCCCTGGGGTCGACTCAGCCTCTAACAGAAATGAGTGCCAGGGGTATTTCCTGGGGGTAAAGGCGGCCGGTGCATAAGGCTGACAACCTACCACCATCCTGTGCCGTTGTCACGAAATCTGGGAAACTTAACTTCCTGGAACCCTCTGGGTCACTCCAGGCCTGTAACGGGACTGTTTTACATTTTACATGTTTCGAACACTGAGTGATCATCATCAGGCCATTAAAATGATGTAAAATAAAATTACAACTGCCAGTCCATTTTTATGTGAGTATGTTGATATCTCAAACTGTGGGTATTCAAGTACATACGGCAGCAAAGAATGTTAAAATGTTATACAGTCAATATGAAATGTTAAAGCCAATTAAATGCATGGCAATTAAAGCGGTAGTAGAATAGGGTCGGCAGTCAGAGGGTGAAAAAAGAAACATTAATTTTTTATAAGCGAGAACAGTAATGTCTAGATTAGCTTGATATGTTGCTCAGATCCTTCATTCTGTTATGTATGTAATGCAGATTCGTATTTGCCAAACTGAGTGGCTTCACATTTTTGCAAGGTTGTATTTACGGTCTTTCGAACCTTAAATATCAGACATGCCAATTTATGTGAATAATAAAGTACAGCAAGGTCTATTGTTGAATAGCTGCAAATTTTTAGAGCTAATCAGAGATATTCCTACAGCTGGAGCTGTAAAATACTACATAATTGAGACCAGAATCTTAAAATTTCACAGCAAGATGTTACTTGTGTAGTCTGGGGATGGTCAATATCCTGCAGAACATATCTCCGTAGGAAGAAAGTGTAGAAGTGACGACAGAAGTAAGTCTCTCATATTTACTGACGCAAGCAAGCCTCTCATATCTACCGACGCAAGTAAGCCTCTCATGTTTACTGACACAAGTAAGCCTCTCATATTTACTGACGCAAGTAAGCCTCTCATATTTACTGTCGTAAGTAAGCCTCTCATATTGACTGACGCAAGTAAGCCTCTCATGTTTACTGACGCAAGTAAGCCTCTCATATTTACTGACGCAAGTAAGCCTCTCATATTTACTGACGCAAATAAGCCACTCATATTTACTGACGCAAGTAAGCCTCTCATATTTACTGACGCAAGTAAAAATTAAACTAAACTCCGTGGCCCTAGTAATTTCATGGCGCTGAATCCTTCAAAAGACATCGGAATCTATTCTGAGACAGATAAAGGCAGTTCCCACGTGCATATCTCGTTGCTTGAAACGCCCACTTTAATATTCTCCTCCCATATAAGGCTAGATTTCTAATTGTTTTCCCTTTACTTTTTCCGAAAATACTTTTTTTAGAATTCCTATCTCTCCCATGCGTGCTACAAGATAGGTTCAGTTGAACCTCCCTGATTTGATCAGGCTAATATCTGGCGAAGAGTGAAAATTAAGAATCTCCTTTCTGTGTATCTTTCATCACAAATTTCATAACTGCTTTTGAAGCCCAAATATACTACACAGCAACAGTAGACCACTGGTTCCCTCACAGTCCAAGTATTAATAAAACTTAACGATCTCAATACTTGTGCCACTGCTGCACGAAACCAAGTAGCGATGCCATATGGTACGACGCTACCTGGACAGCAGAAATTAACTCGGTTCCTCCTCAGCTGTTACTCCTCTCAATGACATAAAAAATTCTCAGTGCAAAGGGAAACTAACTCAATCATAAAAATTAACAAACTTGCTGTTGTGGACGGAAGGACCAGCCTTTGGTCAGCCAGGTAGCGTCCCAGGTGTTGGTCAGACGACACCAGGACCCCCCATACCAAAAACACATTTCTGATAACGAATAACATGAATTTAAGGCCACTACCCTGCTTAACGCAAAGCCAAAAGGAAATATCAATGGGCATTTCGCAGCAATTCGTTTATTTTGTGTATTTCAGTGTGCCGTCATTATCTGAGACGAATATATTCGAATGGTAGAACAATCAATTGGAAATATTTTGGATCGAGGCGGCAGCATCCCTCTATTTGCTTGAAGCAACAGAGAAGAATCACGAAAAATTCTTTCAGGGTGGTGTCCCAGTCGCTTAGCTGCTCTGTCACCTACCGCATACAAGCTAGACTTACTTCCAGTTTAAACTTTGCTCGATTCCATGTATAAATTCTTCACCGGAGTTCGACGAGCAATTTCTCTTGTCTGTGGCAATTTGCTCTAGCCTTCACCTTCATGGAACTTCCAAGCACGTGTAGCCGAATGTTTTAGTACATTTGTTGATCAAGCAAAACGATTGCTAGCCCTCAGTTACTGGCGGTTCGAAGCCATCCGTCATAAAACTCACAGAAAACGTCCATTCAATAAACCTTCAGTGAATTGCGGAAGGTCATTGCTCCAGAGATCTTTTTGTCGGATATCCGGTGAGGAACCGACAAAGGAAATAACAGTTTGTGTAGCTAATTCTTGAAATGCAGCAGCAGCATGAAGTGCTGATAATGTAATATTGGGTGAAGGATAATAACCTTGAACCTAAGACGAAAAATAAATAAAAAGAAGAATAAAGAGAGACCAACTTGATGTCACTTGCTTTATTATTTCATTATTTACTGCTCAACATGTTTCGGATGTTAAAACATCCATCCTCAGGAGCTTGCGACTTACTTGATGAGTTATTTGATGGGTTGTATTGTTCTGGTTCGATGTGTGTTGGTGTTACGTTGTGGTGGTGTGGTATCTGTATGCAGGCTTCAGCCTGCATACGGATACCACACCACCCCAGCCAAACCACAACGTAACACCAACACACATCGAACCAGAGCAATACAACCC
>Ga0123352_10007144_pt1 | contig 17172 bp, 11 predicted proteins | sample TergutLab28metaG_FD_89700 | JGI IMG/M metagenome (GOLD analysis project Ga0123352, IMG submission 89700) | Labiotermes labralis P1 segment gut microbial communities from Petit-Saut dam, French Guiana - Lab288 P1 | ecosystem: Host-associated > Arthropoda: Insects > Digestive system > Gut ... | reverse complement strand
TTTATCTCCCTCCTTTTCACGCGCGCTCTTTAGGAGTGCTTTTTTGTATTCTATTTTACATTTTCCTATTTATCTCGCCTGCTTTTTCCTCCCAGCTCTTCTTTTTTTGCGCAAAATAACACCCGCAGGCGGCGAAGATTGCGGCTCACCGTGCCTTTGGATATGTGCAGCACATTGCTTATCTTCTTCTGTGGGATAATAACTTCACCGTTTTTGTTTGCAATCTCGCCAAGAATCAGGTAGAGCAGCTTACCGGTTGAGGTGCTGTCTATATCCCCGCAGATTTTGTATTTGTCCAGCTTCTTCATGGTCAATTTCCCCTTTCGATGAAATAAGAGGGCAATGCCCTCTATGTAAGGAAGCGGCAAGCTACCGCGCCCCCATTGTTAAGCTGTTGTCTAAAAGGCTGATGTGGACAGTTAAAGGGCAAAAAAATGCCCCTTAACCGCCACTTGCCAACGTTTTTCTTTTTTCCGCTAATAAATTATCTTACTAATTGTCAATGTCGATTAGCCGCACCAACATCACTATTTTCGTAACTGTCAACTGTCAATTGTCCACTGTCAACTGGCTGTAGCCCTGTTTGTGGCAGCGGCCCCCTTGGAAACGCGAACACAATCGTCACCCACGAATCCAAGTCATAGACAAAATCATCGCCCACGCGCCCGCCAACTTCTACCCGGTTGACAATCCTGTGTTCATGGGGCAGATCATCGAGTACCCGCACGAAGATATACGGCGCGTCCACTTCCCGGAACCCGGGCGGCACTGTGCCGAACTCAAACCGGAAGCTCGTCACAAACTCATTTGCCGCAAGGTTGAGGTCAGATACATCCAACTCGTGGTTGACGGTCGAGAGCATATTGTCCCGCCAGACACGGTTATTGGAGTTTAGGTTAGTCGTATAAACCAGCCTGTACCGTACCCGGTCACTCCAAGTCCCGGTAACAATCCGCTCCAGCCTTACTTCTTCGGGCAAGATATCCCGCCAGAAGAAATCGTCAAGAGCTACATTGCTTTCATTGGCAATATTGGTAAAGTCGTAGCGAATGACATCACCCGCCAGCGCCTCCACATTCCCGCGCTTGTCAATCGTAACTTCTAAGTCAGCCGGATGGTTTAACACCTCAAACTGTATAAGATCGCCGTGCATACGGATATCGGCGTAGAATACGCCATCGTAAAGCAGATAGAAATCCGGGCTGGTGATCTCCTGTATCGCGTATCGGCCAAGCGGTAAATCCCTGCTGACCGCGATACCGCGGCTGTCGGTTGTGATGGTGTCCACCACTTCCAACCGCTCATTGACGATCTCAAACACAGCGCCCTCAAGAGTAGCCCCGGCCCGGTCTCCTGTGATGGCGTTTGCCGAAGCTGCCCGCTTCACAATCTGGATATTCCCGACCATCAAGCGGTTTTCGACCACTAATTCAAATGTTTCATCCGGCCTGATGGTGACAACATGAAGCCGGTCATCCAGCAGATACCCCTCTGCCGCGCGTACCTCCCGCACTTGGTATCTTCCCGGTGCAAGGTTGCGGCTAAACGCGATTACTCCGTCCCGATCAGTGGTAAAGCGCCCAAGGATGTTGTTTCTCATATCCAAAAGCTCAAACTCAACACCGAAAAGCGGCTGGCGTGTATCGGCGTCCACCTTTATAATCCGCAGCGAACCAAGGGGGGTGTTCGGCCACTCCAAGGTGGTGAGCTGCCCCGCTTGCAGTTCAACCTGTCGTACAGTGGTGTCCAGCAAAAATCCCGCTGGGGCGCGGACTTCTTGGATAAAATAGATGCCGCTGGGCAGTTCGGTCAGATTGATTACCCCGGTAGAATCGGTGGTAAAAGTGCCGATCTCCCTGCGCTGCGCATCAAACAATCTGAACACAGCATCAGGCAGCGGCTGGCGGGTTTCAGCGCAAATCTTAACCAGACGCAAATTGCTGTAAGGCGTATTGAAAAACTCCACAACATTGATCCGCCCGCCCTCGACATGGATGTTTTGCGGGGTGCGGTCGAGAATGAACCCCGGCGCTGCCCTAATTTCAGTGATTACAAAATGTCCCGGTGTTAAGTCAGGGATAAAGAATGTGCCGTTAATGCCGGTTGTAAACGTTCCGAGGCTTCTCTGGAAGCCGCCGCGCAGTTCGGTCACATTGAACACAGCACCTTCCACCGGCTGCCCGGTCGCACTGCACAGCTTTATGAGCTGTAAGCCCGGAATAGACACGTTGCGAAATTCCAGCCGCGCGATCTGTCCGGCGCGAAGCTCCACTGTTTGCGGGGTCATGTCCAGAATATAACCGTCAGGACTACGAATTTCGGTCACGATATACACGCCGGGAGCAAGGTCGGTCAGGGTGATTAAACCATCCGGTCCGGTCGTGTGTTCACCCACAAAGCGGCCATTTGCTTCGGTGATACGGAAAGTCGCGCCTAGCAAGGGCCTGCCGTTATCGGCGTCAACCTTTGCGATTTGCAATGTGGGGTAACGATGATTGACGAACGTAACCAGCGCCGGTCTGCCCGCGAACACCTCAACATTCTGCGGGGTGTTGGACAAAATATATCCGTCCGGGCTTCGCACCTCCTGCACAATATACCACCCCGGCTGCACATTGGGAACGATGGCGTAGCCGGTGTGCGCGGATTGCACGGTCGCGACATGCGCACCGTTCATGGTTGTAACCACAAATTCAGCGCCCAGCAGCGGATTGCCCTGCGGGTCTACTTTGCGGATGAGGATGGGGGCCTGCGGGGTATTGGTGACAAGAAGCTCATACCGCTGCCCTGCGGCAATCGTCACCTCATGCACTGTACGATCCACAAGGAATCCGGGCGGCGGCGCAATCTCAGTGATTCGGAATCTACCCGGCTCCACGTTCTCAAGGATGATAAGCCCAAGTTCATTTGTGACAAACTCCCCGATAAGGCTGATACCTGTGCCGGTAATACGCTCAACACGGAACCGCGCTTGTGGCAGCGGATTCCCGGTTACACTGCACACCTTGGATATAACCAGCGTTGGCATCGCCTCGTTGAGAATGGTGATTGTATGCCGCTCACCGGGTTCCAAGTAGACTTGCCGGGGTGTATCGTCTAGGATATACCCATCCGGTGCGCGGGTTTCGATGATGGTAAACCAGCCGGGGGATAAATCCTCCGCGATGGCGACACCCTCGGCGTTTGTGGTTATATCCCTAAAATACGCGCCATGATTCCACGAGATACGGAAGACAGCGCCGGGGAGCAGTCTGCCGGTATGGGTATCGCGCTTTGTGATTTCGATGGACGGAGCGCGGTAGTTAAGCACTTCAACCGTGTTATGCTCACCCTCGCGGATGATGATGGTGCGCGGGGTATCGTCCAGCAGATACCCTGTCGGGCTGCGCACTTCGGTCAGAATCCATGTGCCGGGTTGTAGCCCCGTTACGGTCACTTCGCCCCATTGGTTGGTAGTAACCTCGCGGTGATTGTTAGAGCCTTCGGGGGCAAGCCGGAACACAGCGCCGGGGAGAAGATGGCCGGTAATGGCATCCCGCTTAACAATCCGCAGGGATGGCTGCCTGTGATTCTCCACGGTTATTGTGTGGGTGCGGTTTTCGCGCAACACAATGCTGTGGGTATACTCTGTGCGGACAAATCCGGGAGGGGCCTGAGTTTCCTCAACCAAGTAGGTTGTGTCCAAATCGAGCCTTGGCAAATATGCCCTGCCATTAGCATCGGTGCGCACATCAAAGGTATGCCCTGTGCGGGTGTTTGTGACACGAAAAGCCGCATCAGCAAGGCGATCCCCGGTTGCCGCGTCAACCTTGATGATCTCAAGGCTGGGCATCCTGAAATTGCGGAAGACCAGCGAGTAGGTCTGGTTCTGCTGGGTGTTGTCGATCCAGATAGTTTGAGGATTATTCTCTGAATCTATGAGATATCCGTCCGGCGCTTGGATTTCCTCCACCACATAATACCCGGTAGTCAGGTAGTGCGATGGGATGATGATTAAGCCGTTGGAATCGGTAATGAAGCTGCCCAGCACTTGACCACTGCCACGCCGAACCTCAAACACCGCGCCCTGTAGGGGGTTTCCATCGGGGTCAACTTTGAGGATATTCAGCCCTTGGCGGCGGGTGTTTTCAAAGGTCAGCCGCACGGTCTCGTTGCTTTGAATGGTGGTTGTTTGGGGCGGGGCGTCGGTGTTGTGGGTATGGGGTGCGCGAATCTCTGTCACCCGATAGCTGCCCGGAAAAAGGTTGTTAAAAACAACATACCCGCCGGGGCCTGTAACACCGGTTTGGTTGAACGTCCCGGCGTTGCCGAGGTCAACACCCTCGACACGGAACTCCGCGCCCTGCAAAAGCTGGCCGGTTACAGCGCAGCGCTTGTAGACAATAAGCTGCCCGCGAATGCGCTCGTTGACAAATGTTACCGACTGGTGAAGATCACCCACAACTGAATCGGTAGTGGTATTGCGGTTCCAAGCTGAGCGGGAAATTGTCTGTCCGGAATCGTATTCCACCCTGTCCACCGTGGATTCCTCTCCGTTCTGAATGAGGATTACCTCCCACCAATAAGTGTAGGTGGTAACGGTTTCCTCCCAATAGGTCACGTGTTCCCATAGCGTATACGATGGCGACACGCTCACTGTGCGGGTATTGTTGCTATCAATGGAGTAGTGCTGCGGTGCGCGTACTTCGGTGACTGTGACCGTAGCCGCATCCCGGTTTCCTACCGGGTGATTCCAAGTCAGCAGCCGCCCGCCGTTGTATGCTTCCCAGCCGTTTATTTGCTGATGGGTACCGTCTGAGAAGTCTATGCGGATGTTAAAGAGCGCACCGTCCAGCGGGTCATGGTTCTGGTTTTGCTTGCGGATCATGAGTTGCCCACGCGCGTCTGTGATCTCTATTGTAGCCTCACGGACAAAAGTAGTTTCTGTGTGGGACTCAATGCTCCAGCGCACTTCAAACTGTTTATCATCGTCTCCATCTCCGGGGCCGGGGTCAGGGTCGTCGGGATCATCGGGATCAGAGTCAGGGGCGACCACCGCGAAAAGCGGCTGCGCACCGGCGGGTCCCGCAAATCGCAGCAATCGCCATCCGGCAATGTCAACGCCACTCGCGGCTTGTCTTGCCGCTGCCGCCGGTCCCCAATTAGACCAGCTTTGCCAGTTGTGGACTATCCCCCAAATAGCTACTTGAACAGCTAAGCGTTCGCTTATGAGACCGTCCTCGTAGGCTACAAGCAAGCGCAGGATTTGTGTGTTGGAATGCGCACTTGCAACGTATGGCACACCCTCTCGCGGGTCGGGACCGAATGCCGCACAAAATGGGGTAAGGGCTTCGCCCGGTCGGTTTGTCCAATTTATGACGGGGAAATAATTTAGGTCAATGGGAAGTCCAGAAATCTCCTCATTTTGGAACTGAATGGTGCCAATATCTCCGGGCATAGCCGCGGGCGCTATCGGTGAGCGATTGGCGATTACTTCATCAACAGCTTTAGCGTAAGCCAAGAGCGCAGCCGCAAGATCAGGCGGCATATCGTCACAGTTGACAGTTGACAGGGGACAGTTGACAGTTTCGGAATCGCCTGCGGCGATGATTGAATCTTCATCAAGCGGGGCGTCCATTTCTTCGTCACCGTCAACTTCATTGTCGCCCTCTGTGGGGAGATCATCCGGTGGGGGAATAGTATCATCTTCGCCAAGGTCAAAATCCGGGATATTCGGCGGTGGTATTGGCCTTAACGGTTCATCCGGCGGGTTAAAGCTTGGCGGGGGCATCACCGGACTCCCTATTTCGCCGGGGGCGGGGTCAAAATCTGCCCAGCCGGTGCCGGTGCTACCGTTAAGCGGCGGGTCGATTAGCGCGGCCGCGGTTGTCGGGAAAACACCGGCAAACATAATAAACGCCAGCATAAAACATATGGTTCGCTTTAAGTTTTGTCGCACAAATTACACGCTCCTTTATTATTTTTTGGCATAAAAAAAGGCTTTCCCATTGTCGGGAAAGCCTGTGGAACAAAAAAAGAACGCCGCCCTCTTGCCGGACAGCGCCCCTCTTAGCAGTTATTTAGCTCTATCTGCCGAACACTTGAACCCAAAACAGTCTGCCGGTTTCATCCCTGTAAAACCCTACGCCGATTGTCGTAGCCTGTTCTCTCAGGATGTTGTTTCTATGGCCTTCCGAGCGCATCCATCCATTCATGGCGCTTTGAGCCGAGTGCATCGCCCGGTGGATATTCTCTCCGCTGGGACGCTGCGAAACATCCGCCTGCTCAAAGACGGTAACCCAGCGGCTTCCATCGGGGCGCTCATGTGAGTAATGCTCCGCAAGTTCTATCGCTCTGATTTGCGCGGCTTGCATGATGCTGTCGTTTGATTCCAGCCTTGGCAACCCGGCACGATCCCTCTCAATATTCACAAGCCGGATAACCTCACCACGCTCCCTCTCCATCCATTCCGGTGAAAACCTCTCGGGAACAACGACGATTACGGGATTAACGCTTTGACCGGCACTCCCGCCAATTCCGCGTAGACGGTTAAACTCGTTCGCGAACCAGCGGCCCCAGTCACCAAACCCGTACCCAACTCCGGGAGGACGCCAGCCATCCGGCTCACGAACCGCAACCCTTTCCATAACAGCTCTCATATCGTTGCGCGGCACTGTTCCCAAAACCCTGCCATCAGCGGCGGTGAATCTGCCTACATCTCCCTGAAAACCATACGCGGTAGCCGGTGTTGTCGTGTCCAAAAAAATATGTACCGCACGAACTATAAAATTTGACCGAAAATGGCGATGGGTGGATGGGCATACAAAGGAGTTTACATACGAGGTGCAATTGGTAGTATAAGCGCACAGGTAAGGGCTTGCGGAAAATCTCGCAAGCCCTTCATTCTTCTGATAATTCAACATCAAATACTGCAAAAAAAGCTGCGAAATTCGGTGACGATTGGCACTATTGCATCATATTTTTCTAGCACTGACTTTGGAACTCTTATGCCAGCCTCCGAGCAATTTTTTTTGGAATCCACTCAATCCCCCAATGGACGATTATGTTGTCTTATAAATACCTTTCAAGATTGCCTGTAGGTAAGACTTTATGTGCTGTTGGTTGCATCAGCCAGTCTTCCGAACGAAGTACAGTTTCCGCGGGGTTTCGAATAACAACTGGGTGATAATTGCCGTCCGTCATTTTTTCTATATCTACTAGGTAGATGTAATACTTATCTCCGAGCGATGATGCGGTTTCAATTTCGTTCTGAGACCAAAAAAATTGTGGTTTTCCAGAAAAGGATTTCACTTCAATAAATCGGTCATACCCTTGAGAATCATTGCTTTCGAATGACACAATATCATAACCCGCCGTAACATCAATGTCAGAAATGCGTTTAATCTTTCTGCTGTTTGGTACTCCGACAAGTCGAATCTGTTCATATTCAAGCGCAAAAAACTCTGCGGCTTCGCCTTGTTCCGACTGTCGGGCAAGTTGCTCTCTCAAGGCTTCTAGCGACAATTTTCGTTTAGCGATTTTACTCGCTTTTGCAAAAAGATCCTCGTAACCCTCGGTCAACTGGAAAGAACCATCATTTTGTCCTTTGAGAGCACCAAGTTGAATGAGAATATTTCTAAACACAGCAGAATCAAGTGGAAACCCATGCTTTTGAATGTAGTAACATCCGCTTGTTGTGTCAAAACGAAGCGCGTCAAGTCTAATAATTCCATCTTCAACTATTTTATTAAAGCACACTTCGCAGAGCATTTCCTCGAACCCTTGATTAAGTAGCGAATGGAGTTTAACACCTCTATCTGTTGGCGTGAGCGTAGTGTCAGTAACATCTGCGAAACCCAAATACTCAAAAAAAGCAACTGCACTGTTGAAATTCAAGCGTATACCATTTATAAACGAGCAAATTTGCCGTGCCGCTTCAAGTTTAATCTCGCCATTCTTGAGGGCGGTGCACGCAAAATGCTGTATTCCTTTTGAATCGCCTATACTGTTACTGCGCCTTAGTTCTCCTTGCATAATCCCTCAACACCGCCTTTACATCATCGTCACCACCATCTTCCAGTGTGTTATCAAACAGCGGAATCGGCATACTTTCGATTATATCTAAAAGTCTGCGCTCTTTTTCAACGAGCCTTTCATGAATAGTTAAATCCACGGAGTCCGCCGATAGTAAATAATAGTAGCTTGTTACTACATCGTCAGCAAGTCCGTAACGATGAATTCTATCTTTCGATTGCAAAAAGTGAGCCGCATTGAAAGACCGTTCTAAATAAATCGCATTATGACAAGCCTTGTGGAGAGAAATAGATTCTGCAACGGCAAATGGGTTAGCGATTATAACTTTATACGATGAATCAGGATTATGAAATTCTTTTACGATAGCTTCGCGGGTGAATTCATATTCCGGGTCGTTATCGTCAATGTCATCGCCGGCTATTGGCGTAGCACCGTAGAGAGTGCGGCACTCAATTCCCTGTGATGTAAGGTAGGCTTGAAGCTGTCGGATATTTTCTATATAGCAAGCCCACACAATCGCCTTTTCGCCTCGTTCAATAATATCACATAGTATGTCTTTTGCCGCCACATACTTTGCCGGGATTTCGGTATCGATATAACGCAAGATTTCATTCAACATGGCAGTATCGTCTTGCACCTCGCCAAACTGGACGCCCTCAACATCTGCAAATTCCGAAAGCGGTCGCCGCAACAAGGCAGGGTTGGTGGATGCTTGCATTAAACGAACAAGCCGAGCCCTGATCAGTTCACTTTGAAAACGCTGATCACGACTATTGGCAATCTCGAAAATATAACGCCGCTCTATGAAATCGTAAATTTTACGCTGGGATTCGCCCATTTTAACATTGATGGGTGGATTATCTATAAGTGGTGGGAGATCAAGGTCGCCCTTGCGAATTCGGATAAAAAAAGGTGAAATAGAGTTCAACAGAGTTGTGACACGGGGGTCATTTGGAGTCCGAGACATATCCTTGAGTTGACCGATGTGAAAATTAATAATATCCTTGGTTGGCCAGATAAATTTAAATAGGTTATAAAGGTCTTCGTACCCATTTGGTGCTGGGGTTCCCGTCAGGACAGCTCTCGCCTTGCAGTTTTGCGCCAGAGTCATAATACTTTGAGCCGTAATGCCGCCATCGGTGTTTTTGATTTTATGCGCTTCATCAAGTACAACCATTACTTTGTACTTGTGTAGGAAATATTGAAGTTCCTTCGTCAATGATCTGATTGAAGCATATGAAAGTAGGGTTATCTCAGCCGGATTTGTGTTGTAAAGATATTGTTTTTTATCCTCAATATTGAGTTTGCCGGAGAGTCGCTTTGAGGAAAACTTTCTACCAAAGCACTCTTCATATTCTAGCTCCCATGGCGCAAACGCATTCAAAGGACAAATTATCAAGAGCCTTTCCACCTTGCGAGGGTGGTCGTTTGGTAGATTTTTGAGATAAGCGTAAGCCCCATAGACAATACTGGTTTTACCTGCACCGGGAACAGAAAAATTACAGGCATTTTGTGCAAATGCCAAGTGATATGCCGCAAGCATTTGGAGAGTATACAGCGTCCGCGCCGGCATATGGTCAATCAGGGCATCCTTAAATTGTTGAAATTCGGGGATGTTGCAGTCATTATTTCGGATAGCCAATGCTTGTGCCGAAAATTCGGCAAACTTTGCTTCTTCATCAATATAGGATTGGATGCCGTCATCGGCTTCGCCCGAAAGCTCCACCTCGCATTTTGCATACCCCGCTGCTGTTCTGATCCGGTTAATACTTTTGTGGAAACCATCGGCAATAATTACGCTCATGACTCCATCAGTCAAGGCGTAGTCCGCATTATCTTTTAGGAAGCGGGCAGCACGGCGATTCCCCAAAACATACTCAATATCACCTGTGACAATGAGCCGATTTTCATCTACGCATGAATCTATTCGAATTGCGCCCATATCGCCACCACCTTATTCTTGAAGTAATCCCTCGAATCTTCTGACCATTTCCGCAATTTCATCGAGGTATGTTTTTACACCGCTGTCATCCCTAAATGAAGGCTGCTCAGTATCAACAGCTGAAAGAGCTTCCCACGCCTTTTGAACCAGTTTGATAGGTTCGGCGGCTTGCTGCCTATTGTTGAGTTTGTCACGCGATCTTTGAAAATTCTCGTTCAGCTTATCATTGACTTTATCTTTCCATGCGTTGTCTCTTGCACGAAGAATCCTACTAATATCTGTTCCCGGATTGTCACGAATGAGGTCTTCAACCGACTGTTCTTCCACTTCATCAACTGCTGCGTAATGCTCTTCGGAAAACTTGCGCCAAATTTCCTCATTGGCAAAGAAGCTGGCGTCTGTGCTGTTCTTGCTGGGTTTGCGAATGATGTCGCGGAAATCTTGCTGGTCTAATCCCAAACGAATATAGTCAAAAGCAATGCCCTTTAGGTCAGATACATCAGACTCAGCATTATACCCCCACATCTTTGCAACGCCACCATTGGCGTATTGCCGTAAAGCTGCTTCTAACTTGATAAAGGAATCTTCGCTTGTGCCGTTATCTTTATTATGCAAAAGCGTATAAATGCCAGTGTATTGGTAGGTTTCGAGGTATTCATCCATAAGTTGCAAAATGCGGAGATAATCTCGCACATCGGTTTGTTTCACGCCCATGAAATCCGCAATCTCAGGGTTGCTGAAGCCTTCATCAGCTAAGTCTTTTGCTTTCAAGTATTTTTCGATGGGGCCATAGTCAACTTTTGCATCTTCGCCCATTTGATATGTTGTTTCGAGGCGAAGCAACTCGCGCCTGTCGGCATCAACCGGGAGGATGATGCCAATGAAAAATTGGGTATGTTGTTTAAGATTAGGCGGAATAGATTCATCTCTCCAAATATTGTTCAATAAACTGGCGCGACGGTTACCATCAATGATTCTGCCATCAGCAGTTACAATGCCGTAGCGTTGCTGGTGTTCTTCAAGTAAATTTTTCTTTGTGCGTTCATTGGCATCAATCTTTGAATCCCAAAGAAACTTCTCAATTAACGTGATGTCTGTCGGATTGTCCGGGTCAAGTGTGTGGTTTTGCCGTTCGTAGGATTTAACTACGCTACCAATGCGCCCATTGTAGGGATTATACGACAATATACTTAGTGGGATCTTGTAGGCGTTAAATGTTTTGCGTTCCCCATGGTACATCAGAGTTATCCCTGTCATACAAGGCTCGGTATTAGCTTTGATACGAGCAAGTTCAGCTTTTCGTTGCTCTGCATTCATTGATTAATACCTCCAAAAATATAGGTTATGATGTCTTCAATTTTACCGAGCGAAGTTAGATTAAGCAAATAGTCCGAGCAGCGATGAATTTTCCCAAGATCAGAGTGGCGAGCAACCCATCCCGCGCCATCAAGGACATTGACGAATAGGATGCGCTCTCTATGTTCTTTCCCATCATTTCGCACTCTCAATTTTGCAGCGACATCTTCAGCGGATTTGGCATATGTGGTTTGCCCGCTTGAAGTCGTTATTCCATATGTAATATTGATGAGAAGCTTCGGGTTAGTTTCATCGGGAATCGCAACGCTTATCGTTTTTCCGGCAATGGGGATCGTTTTTTTAACCACATAAGTCAATCCGTTCTGCTTGCATACATCGGAAATTATTACTAAAGCCGACTTGAAGAAGCTGTCACCCAATTTATTGTTGTATTGTCCTTCAAGACCTTTCTTGACGAACCTCCGAATATCATCAGGACTTGCAAGCCGCCCAAGTGTCGCAACATCAATGCTGAAATTCTCCAAATAATAATTAGGAATTAAGCTTTTGTACTTTTCTACCGAAACCCCTTTCATGAACAATTCACAAATCTCATCCATGAAGACAGCACTTTCTATCATCTGAACTCGGATTTTTGAGAGCCCCCATTCGGAAGTTACGGCAAATCCTTTTTGAACTCTGAACATTGTGACGATTCGCTTAAACTTTTCTTCCGAAATATTGAGGAGACTTGTAATTCGGTCGAGTGCTTGCTTATCGTCACGAATATAGGCGTTTAGACCTTCCAACGTAGCGATTCCAAGCAAACGTGTTTGCAATTCAGTCACGCTCGAAGCTACAACCGCAGAATATTCTTGCTCAAGCTGCTGGTCGATGTAAAACATTGTTGCCGACTTTACAAATTCATCCACCGACATTGGTATGGGTTTTGTTGCCATCATATTTTACCTCCATCCGTTTGGTTTTTATAACTTGTAGCCAAACGTTCGCTTACCAATCGGATCACCGGGACACATACCGTGTTGCCAAGCAAATCGAATGCTTGCTTTTTGCCCTTAGCTCCTTCAAAAAAATCTAACATGTAATCGTCAGGATATCCGAACAATCGGAGACCTTCTCTTACTGTCAATTTTCGGATTCCCTCGCCGTCAATAACACCTATTGTTGACATATCCATTGCCACTAACGTGGGGGTTACCTTTTCTGGGTCTAAAATTTTGCTAAACACAAAGCTGAGTTTCCCCGTTACAATGTTATAACCTTTTGGTTTGGTTGTATCTTGGACACGCTCAAATCTTACTGTGCCATCGGTGTCATCTTTAATTGGAACTTTCTTTTTTGGATGTTCCTTGACCAAATATCCCTGGTCGACCAGCTTGTCCAGCATAGTTTCCAAGCCATCTACATTATGAAAGGTTAGTATCTGCCCCGTTGTGAGGGGCATACCATCCATCCAATCAATACCGATTTTTTCTGCCCAGTGTCGTTTTCTTCGCTCCAGCAACAGCTTATTAAGCAAGTCTCGTTCCGCTTTTGAAACTGCACCTTTTACTCCAATGTCCCAACTATGAATATTGTTTTCTCCGCCGCGTTTATCCTTGATTGCTTTTCCATACAGATCAATAGGGTTGTATTTCTTAAATAATTTCTTTATAAACGGACCGCTTAATGTGGTAATGCCATTCTCCATAATTTCGCCGAAAGATACGGCCGATTCATCAAACCCAGTCAAATCTATTTTATCGTTATGTGTGCCTACAATATAAACACGACGGCGGGCTTGTGCCAAACCGAAGCGCTGGGCATCAAGGACATCCCACGTAACAGTATAACCGAGCTCATTTTGCAACTTGTGCAAAATGACCTTGAGTGTTCTGCCGGGCTTGATTGAATTATGCTCTAAATCATGAACCACGAGCCCTTCCACATTTTCGAGCAGAAAACCACAAGGTCTCTTGTCTCTAAGAATTCGCTCTATTTCAAAAAACAGCGTTCCTCTTGTATCAGCAAACCCGCGTTGCTTTCCGGCAACGCTAAATGCCTGACAAGGAAACCCGCCAAGCAAAAAATCAAAATCAGGAATATCTTTTGATTCAATCTTAGTTATGTCGCCCAAAACATTTTCGCTTGGAAAATTTGCCTTTAGAGCTTGGACAGCGGACTCTTTTATTTCGGAGGTTAGCACGCATTCAGTTTTAAAGCCGACTGCATTAAAGGCTTGTTCAAAACCAATTCGAATGCCGCCCATACCGGCAAATAAGTCAATAAAGCGTACAGCCTTACGCACGACATTTCCCCTCGCCTTCCTCAATGCTTTTTATTGTTAATCTCCCCATACATTATCTCAATGTTTATCAACAGCCACAACCCAACGCCCATTCTTTGTAGCGCCCTGACGTTCAAGCAATCCTGCATCCTTTAATATTTTGATATTGCTTTTAATGTTGCGCTCGGCAATCTCAATTTTTTCAGAGAGATTCTTTACAGTGATTTTTGGATTCTCGCTTATCATCAATAGAATTTTCTTCTGTGTTTCGTTTATGGTGATGTTTGTGGTGTCGTTTGTAGTGATGCTATTAGTGATGCTTGCTTCAAACGAATACGCATCATCCAGCGGCACAATAACTCGAAACACATCGCCGTCTATCATTTCCGGCGGCTTGCTGGAATATCGCGGCACATAATGGTACAGTTTACGAACGCCGGAGCCAAGCTCGTCCGCCAAACCGATGTTGCGGAAGAAAGCTGCGATAATGGGATTCTTCGGATTAGGCTGAAAATTGTCCGGCGTAATGACGCCGCCGGTTACAGCGCGATTGGCATTCTCGGTGAACATCTTGTCCTTCTCTATAATGAATCTCGCATAATGTGCGCTTGTAAACTCACGATGAATCAGCGTGTTCACCAGCATTTCGCGAGCAATGATATTCCGCAGGCTAACGCTTGTATCACCCTCAAGATAAAATTTATCCCATAAATGTTTCTCCGCGAATTGAAGCAACATATAATAACTCTCTATTAAGTTTGTCTGCACAATCAGACGATCGTCGTAGCGATCGAGGTTCACTTTTCGCAGAAGCGCGTCTGTGCGGTATACAGAATTTGCCGAAAAAATAACTTCGTCGCGCCCAAGAAGCATGATAGCCGCAAGGTTGTAACCCCTCTTTCCGGTTTCTGCATCTTCGCCAATCAAACCAGCGCTTTGCAATAGTTCAGAATCGGTCATGGTTTTCCACGGATGATCTTGATCCTTATTTAACGCCATCTGACGAATACGGGGAAGCATGTCAAAGCGTAAATCCTCATCCTTCGCATAAGGATACACTTTCTTCTCGGTAAAGATATTCTGCTTGCGGATATACATAGCGGCAAGCTGGCCTGTGGCCGTTACCTTAACATCGGCATCATCCACGCGGTCATAGACAACCTTTTTATAGCTGTGAACTTCGGAACTGGGCGGCACATGAATATGGATAATTGTCTTGCCCTCATATTCTATAAGCTCCGGTGAAAGGTAGACTGTTGGCGAAATGATATCCGGGTTGCCAATCATTTTGATGAAGTTTTTAACAATATCAACAGCCGCATTTTCGGGAACGCCGCGAATCTCGCCGTTATCCTCAACGCCGAGATAAATATCGCCGCCATAGCGGTTCAAAAACGAGCATACAGTTTCATAGGTATCCGATTCAATCCCATTTCCACATCGCTTAAACTCCACCGCCACCGTTTCACCTATGGCAAAGATATTTTGTAATTTTGATTTTTTCATATGCTTCCGTTCCTTTGTTTTGCAATGTAGCTATTTTATCACGATATATAAATATTTGCAATCACAAGTGTCACCCTACTTCTTATTGCCCAGCCAAGATTTGAACTCATTAAACGGCAATCTCCCGGCCTCACACTCGCCACGTTTTTTCCGTGCTTCCTCCGACCATTCATAGAATTGCAGATTGCTCATCTTACCCATGCGCTGACGGGAATGGTTGCGCTTGTAAGCTTTCTGAAACTCCGTGTAAACCGCATTGCCCTCCTTGCTCCCCCAATAGCTGCGGGTAGCGCCGATGATATTGCAGGGTTTTGTCTCGCCGGGTTTCACCCTGCTGCAATACTCCATGTCAATTCGGCCATGTACGATAAAAAACTCGCCGCAATGCTTGCACCACCGGATAATCAAATTCGATTTCAGCGTATGGTACAATTCATAACGCAATAAATCGTCAAGGGTTTTTATCTCAACCATCTCAACAATGTCCACCTTGTTTTCGAGCAGGGTGGATTTTATTTTTTCTAAATTCTTTTCACCTTTTTTGATTGTGTGATTTGGCCGGAGCGTAGTCCTGAACTCGCCTGACAAATAATTCCTACCCTGTTCAGATAGCAAATACAATCTCTGCATTGGGGTAAGCCCTGCATCATCGCTGCCGGTAATCGCTTCAAAATCTTCTTTGAGCCGTGCTGTGCGTAGCCGGATGTCTTCTATTAAAAGAAGTGCGACCCATAATGACGATTCGGATATATCGGAAAAATCAACACTGTCAATATCCCATCCCTCGATTTCGGAAACGAAGCTTTTTAGCATTTTCGGAATCTCCGGCCTTTGCACCCGCAAGCATAAAAGGAACATTACATAGATATCCATGTAGAAATTGAAATAGGGGTCTATTTCCGATGTGCCGTGAACATACCCCTTTATCGTTTCAAGAAATTCCGTCTCTGTTTCTTGTCTCTCCATACTATGCAAAAATTCAGACCTGAAAGTCCCGAACATGATTCTAAATTTATTCTCAGGAAACGATGAAAAACTCATCGCCCCGTGTCCAAGCGAATACTGGACTTCACTAAACAGCATTGACGTTTGGTTGAATCCCACGCATAAAATTCCATCTTTTAAGTATACTTGCATGTTCATATACTCACATCCTTTTTAGCGATAATCAATAACCGGCACTTTCGCAGATAGCGATAAGTCTAAATGTAATGATACATTATCCTTGACAGCTTGTCAAGCGGCAAGTATAATAAAATTAACGATAACATATAATGATAGATTGAGTTATCGAAAACTGTATGGGAATGTGAAAGGGGAAATCACCATGACAAAAACAAAAATCGAGAAAATCGAAACCATCGACGAACAAATCGCGAAACTTCTGGCGCAGCGGAGCAAACTGGAGAAAGCGCAAAAGGAAGAAGAACGCATCGCCAAAGCCAAGCGTATCAATGAGCGCGGCGAACATTTTGAAATCATGCTGCCGGAGACAATCAATCTCACCTTTGAACAGTTCAAATCCTTCTTGGACAAAACACTGCTGATGCATTACTCACAAAAAATCTTGAAAGAGCTGCTGCCGCCCGAACCTGTCGTAGAACCTGAAAGAGAGGGCGAAACAGCACAGGCAGAGGAAACCGAAACCATGCTGAAATCCGAGAAAGCGGCGCAGGGTAAGGTTACATCCATACCGTCGGGTGAGGGAAATAGCACACAACAGGCGAGCTAAGCGCTCGCGCAGTTACTACCCCTTTGGGGTAGGCAAGCATATTGTTTGTATAGACGGCGCCGGCAAGCCGCCCGCCATCTATACAAACATGCTTGGCAGGGGAATCCCCTGCACCCCGAATCGGCTGACGCCGATTTTAAGGGACTTTACCCCTTAACCCCCAAAATATAAAAAAGGAAGTGAGCGGTATCGTAAAAACAAAACTCAAAAATAAAATGGTCGCCATGCGTTTTACACAGAGCGACCATGCCGAAATTAAATTGAAAGCGGATAATGTTATTTTGCGCAAAAAAAGAAGAGCTGGGAGGAAAAAGCAGGCGAGATAAATAGGAAAATGTAAAATAGAATACAAAAAAGCACTCCTAAAGAGCGCGCGTGAAAAGGAGGGAGATAAAT
>Ga0123352_10007143_pt1 | contig 17172 bp, 10 predicted proteins | sample TergutLab28metaG_FD_89700 | JGI IMG/M metagenome (GOLD analysis project Ga0123352, IMG submission 89700) | Labiotermes labralis P1 segment gut microbial communities from Petit-Saut dam, French Guiana - Lab288 P1 | ecosystem: Host-associated > Arthropoda: Insects > Digestive system > Gut ... | reverse complement strand
GGCGGACGCTTGTGAGTGCGGTAATGAACCTTCGGGTTCCGTGAAATGCGGGGAATTTCTTGACTAGCTGCAAACCAGTTAGCTTCTCAAGAAGGACTTTGCACCATGGAGTAAGTAAGTATACAAAATTAGCATCCAGGCTTCGGCTAAATATTAAGATGTGGAAACAGATGGTATGTATGTGATGGTCGTCATGGGCCGAAACATGTAGATGTGTTTAAGTAAAGAAAAGAATAAGTGGTTGTGTTCGAAGGCTAAATGTCTCATTGTTGTGTGTTCTGTGGGCACAACGGAATTTCCTCCCATTATGTTCACGTGCACAAGCCCAGCCAGTCGGTTTTGCGTATAGGATTGGTTTGTCGCACAAGAGATATCTCTGTACAACCTTAACCCTTCTCGAACAGGAACTCGTACAACCTGTAGTGTATATATTTTGCTGGCGTATTAGTTTTTGTTTATAATTTTTCGTGGACAGTGTTCGAAGACATCAGACTTGTGAACACTTTAAGAACAATAGTTCATTCGCTCTTGTATGAGCTGAAAACTAGATACAGTTGTCTGTGATGTGACTGTCGGGGCATGAGTCTGGATGGGCATCCTGAAGATACTCCGACCTCTGACCAAGTAGTTCCGTCCATGTGTGGTAGAGGCAGCTGCAGTTATTGAGCGATGACTATATATTATAGGCTGTATTTGTAATTGCACTATTGAACACGAATGGGCGGTCGTTCGTGTAAATTCTGTGCATCTTACCTGTGAGATCCTGCACTAAAATGGCGAGTTGTGTGTGTGTGTGTATAGTAGTGTACAGTGCCTGTTGAATATCTCTTGGGCGTGTTCATAGTCTAATGACGGCGGCCCCTTCAACCTTCCACCCTAACGGATTTCACATGAACCGGTGACCTTCAAGCATTAGGCTAGTTTGTTTCTTAAAGGTGACGATATTGTCTTATCTACTTTACTTTTTACATGGCTGAATTTATATCGTAATCGTGCCATAACCGACCATAATCATGAAAATTAACGGATAAAATAATTCCGCATCATTCCTGGACATCAGGAATAAGATGTTTATTTTACGATTTTTTAACCGTGCATTGTGATATACGTTTGTAATAAGAACCAACAAAATGGACACTTTGTACATTAATGTTTTAATTTGATTATAATGTCTTCGACATGTTTCGAACATCCAAGTGTTCATCCTGAGGAAGACTTGTACATGCCGTTTTATGGTATTTCTTTCATGCATCCATATAAGCAGTCTGGTCGATGGCAGGATATGCTTGATATTAAGCACATCCTGCTTAACTGATACATTAGTGCAGTCTGTTTGACGGTTTGTTTTCAAAGATATTTGTGTTGTATAATTTGCCCCCCCCCCCGCCCTTTTGTCTCTTTATTCGAATTACCTTTGTGGTTTGTCATCTAGATAAACCCATTCAGGAAGGGTAATTTCGAAATATTGCACTGTAGTGTGTTGACGCAGCAATTTACGTCGTTTGCAGTGTTGTACCCTTAGACAGCGTCAAGAGCGTAATCTACAACCGATTGGTCTATACCAGTAAATACAGGTATGCGCCGCATACCGACGGACCACATACACGACGGTGGTCCCATAATATTATATTTTATTATAATATACTTACAGCTGTGTTACAACTGCCTACAGTATTCAGTACAGTAACATTCTCTACAGGTTTCAAGTCTAGGAGCAATTGACTGTATATAGACTAGGTGTGTAGTAGACTATACTATCTAAGTTTGTGTAAGTACACTCTATGACGTTCTCACAACGACGGAATCGCCTAACGACGTATTTCTCACAACGTATCCCCGTCGTTAATCGACGCATATCTACCAGGGCGGCGTTGCTTTACTTTCGTTACTATGTATGCCACATTCGCTCTCTTTTCCATTACAAACGGACGAATTTGATTGATGACAGTACCCATGACGTATTAGTCGAAGCAGAAACCAATGCATATATAATTCTCTCATGAGGTTGGTACAGATAATACGAAATGAAGAGAGAAGAGAGAATGAATTGAAAAGGAAAGGAAGCGAGCTGTCAGGTCCTGTTCTATTTCTCATGTTACTCTCACACGTGGTAACGTATAATGAAGTCGTGGTGCAGTTACTGATTTGGTACTTCATGTTACTGTAGAGGGGCTAGGCTGTAGTTGATCTGACTTGTTTGTAGGTTTCAGCTGGTCGGTAATGGTCGCGGAACTAGGGATTTTTTCGTCCCTTTTGCTGAACCGTGACTGGATCTACTTTAGTGGTCCTTGATGACAATCATCACGAACTTCCTACAATGGTGTACGGGAAACTTTCTCAGACAATTCGCTGAAACAAATTTTGTGAGTTTTGCTATAAGCGAAGGTTTTCATTTGTGTTGCCTCGCAGTAAGTAGCACCTTGCCTCCGCGGCATGCCGCAGTGCTCAATTTGGAATGGAGCACACGGCCTCGATTTGTGGGGTGTAGCTGTAATGTGGATTGAGTTAGCTGTTACGGACTGTCGACAGAGGGTGGTTTGACAACCTGGATATTGGGTAAGGGCAGATAACGCCCTGCATTTTCCAAATACCATCTTACCAGATGTCACAGTGGGTCTAAGATTGGAAAAGATTCTTTGTTTAGAATCCCATGGCAGTTTATTTGTAGTTCATTTTCCAGTAGCTGGGAAGACAGCGTAACGAACTTTCAGGATTCATAAGATGCGGGAGATTTCTTGACAAACTTAGTGACTTCCGCTTTTTCAAGAGCGGGGTTTCTGGGTGGTGCTGGCTGCCATCTTCGGACAGTCCAGCCTGTCTGTTTTATGGGTAATAAAACGGCCATTGAGATGTTCTCACGAGTTGTGCCATGAAATATTCAGCTGTTCGAACGGCGTACCTCTCAGGTCCCCGATCACTTTATTTTAATCTGCTGAATGGAGTATTGGACGGAAAATAGTGAATAAGCATAAAATGCTTTATTTATGATGGCACATAGTAGAAAACATACTGATATATTTAGGTTACAAATTCCGTATCGAAGCTTTGAGTTGCATATTTAGTGCTGCGTATATTTTGTAAACAGGTTGATTTTCACCATGCACCTGGCGTCCTCAGAAAAGAACGCGCTGTATGTTTTGGGCTCTGCACTGGCATTTCAACGACGAGTAACGCCGTCTTAAGGGTTGCTCTTGAGCGCGTTCAATGGCCATTGTTTGAACATTCCCCAGATTAATCTTAGTAATCTTAGTAATTAACCATCTTAATGCACATCACATCAAAATTCCCCAGATTCTCGTTGCGAAATCCTAGTATATTCAGTTATTTGTTAAAAGGTTGTAAATAGCATACCAATCTGGCGGCTTGCTCTCTGTGGATAATTTTTTCGAATGAGACATTCTCTGCATTGGAATAAAACAGAGGTTTGTAACGCCGATGTGCGGACCGTGCTAAGGCCCTGTCTCCTACGGCTCGGACATTCGGGACGAGGGCTTAAATCCCACTGGAGGAATGGACGTATTAATGCGCTATATTCTACGTGGTTTTATTTTCTTACGTTTGTATAGGCCTTGTGACAGGTCGAGCCGCCTTCTTACCAAATGCGTATAAACGAAGTTAGGATTCCCGGAAAATAGGCCTTGGTCCGCATTGACCTATGTATTGGAAGGATCGTAACAGGACGTTCGATCATGTTCGAAGCAACTGTAGGGCTGTGTACGATATTTACATAAAGGTGGACGTGTGATCAAGGTGGCAAGAAGATTACCGTAATGTCAACAGTTGGACAGGTCGGTATTTTTAATGTTTGTAATATCGCTGTTCGTTACTGAATATAGTGCGGAAGTGTACGTATCTCACGCCTAATTTGACGTTCATAGGGCCGTGCATCGTAATATATTTCTATAGTAAAACCAACCATATGCACCAAAGTCTCAAATTTATTTATTATTATTATTATTTTTTTTTTTTTAGTTTTTTGGAATAACTCTACATGTTTCGGGCGGTCTTTCCGTCCATCATCAGGAGTTCACGACTGTACATACAGCAACATGTGAACGCCTGTCGCTCGAGATGCGCCCAGGATTGAATGTAGGTCGTCATATTAAACGGGCGTCAGAATTGTTCGATCTGTTAACTGTAAAATCGTAGTGATTATAATACGTAACGCAATGTTTAACAGTTGCGACTCTTTGTCCTGTTCACACGTTGTATTCATCATTATAATCATCATTATTACTAAAATGAACGGTCATTATTTACCTATACAGTATTCGCCAAGTGGGTTTCTAATCATTTTGTGTTACGGACTCTGGATCCTGTTGTATAATGTCCAGTACAGTTACTATAAAGGAATTAGAACCGTGATACGAACTTTCTATGTAAAGTATTTTTAATAACTGGTGCTCAGGCAACCCGTTTCGACCGATATGGTCATCTTCAGTTCCTCTGTTATCACAAAAACTAAAAGTATACAATCGCTTGCCATGTGTTCAGTAGCGGAGATCTCCGTATTACGTTTGATACGGTACCCTACATGTTGCTTATCGTATTCATTATAGTCAGTAATTGTGCAAGACGTGACAAAATGTTTATAATATTAAAAAACTTGTTAGATTTTAAAAAGTATATTATATTATATTATCCTGAAGAATGTTTTCGACTCCCTTGACGTGTAGCACACGGGCTGCTCGGATCTTCAGTGGTATGTTTTAATCGGCGTTTACTAGGAAACTGGATGTAAGAAGGTGTGTCTGTTCCTACGCATTTGACGAGTATCAGCGTGGAGCTTATGTTAGATGTTTCCTGTGTTATATGTCAAACAGAAATGCTGACTGCTTGCTAGCAGGCAGTCAGCATTTCTGCTTGACATATGCCTGTTGCTGTATGTACAGTCTTGAACTCCTGATGATGGAAGGAAAGACCGTCCGAAACGTGTATGTTTTTTATGTATGTTTGCCCGTACATCTTAGTATAAGCGTAGAGAAGAAAACCAACTAGATGCTGCTGAGTACTTTGTTGCATTTATTATCTGCCCAACATGTTTCGGGCATTTATATGCCCATCATCAGGAGCTCGAGACTATACTTGTGTTATTGCCGCATATGGTGTGTAATGCGGCAATAACACAAGTATAGCCTCGAGCTCCTGATGATGGGCATAAAAGTGCCCGAAACATGTTGGGCAGATTATAAATGCAACAAAGCATTCAGTAGCATCTAGTTGTTCTTCTCTACGCTTGTGTTGAGTGTTTAAAAAAAAATAATTTTATACAGTGGTGCATCTTGTTGGATTTGCTATAGAAATATATTACGATGCACGGCCCTATGACCTTCAAATCCGTCGAAACATGTTGCTAGTAACAGTTACTGAAAATGCGTGAAGTGAGAAGTTGTGTTGACTGTATTAGTTCCTTACAGTTCTGTATAACACAACGGCATACTTAACGTGAACTTTGCAGCAAAGTTGTCAGTCTTGAAGGATTAAAACTTAAATGGTTCGACAAGTTTCAGTAAAAAAATGTAAATGTCGTAATAACCCATGTAGGTGTTCGCGAGTTTTTTCAAGCGCTCAGTCAGACCCCAAGAGGCATCGTAATGCGAACGCGGGTAAAACAGCGTCTGAATAAGTAGATGTAAAAATCACAACTTGGTTATGAAGCCACTTGATCGCAGAGTTAGCTTCGCGCACCGACTCACCTCTAAGTTGAATCTGCAGTACATAAAGCAGTGGTGTTTTGCGTGCTTTTATGGGTCATTAACGGCGAAGCCAGAATACTTACTTACTGAGGTAAATTAATGCCAGACTTTACCGTTTAGTTTGTAATGTAATGTGCGACAAAGTCTTAAAGGGGCTGTTACTGCGTTCCTGTAGTCTCAGAAATGAAGGACCGTACAAATGTTTAACAGAAGTAAATATATTTAATGCACTTTATTTATAGAATGTCCGTCATCCTTCTTCCTTATAAATACCATGAAGTTTGGAAACTGGAACACTCATCATCATCAGCATCAAGGACTGGACCCTTTGATTCGTTCCGTCTCCAGAGTTACAACTGCTTGCACCTACGCTTCTTCGGTCTTCCAATTGTTCTTCCTTGTGGTCTGTAGTGGTATGATTTCAGAGCGATTCGGTTTTGTGGCATTCTTTGTAAGTGTATAAGCCAGGTCCATCTTCATTCATCTGTCTTGTCTAGTATGCCTGTAATCCGTAGTTCGCGGCGTATGTGGTCATTTGTTTTGTGGTCATAAAGAGTGTAGCCTGCCAGAGTTCTCAGTAACTTCACTATCAGCCTTTATTTGAAGACATTAAGAATATTTACTCTTTTGGATCTCTGGTTTGAGTTACTCCAATGTCCTGGCAGTAGCCCACATAGTGCATTTGTGCGTCTGTTAGCATTATGAGAATGAAGCGCGCTTATTTTCCCAACACTATGAACCGAATGGTCTTTGTAATGTCGACGTACTATGTTTTTTTATGAGTGCTGTACCAAACGAATTTCAGGTTCCAGGGTGTTAATTGCCGCTTATACTGAGATTTAGATGAACTTGTTCCTTTGACCTTGAAACTGTAATACTAATAATATTGAAGACCTGTGTGTTTATATTACTTAGAGAGCGGTCCTAAAGTATGACCATACTTTTCCGGTACTTTGGAACGATCGTAGCATTCCAGCCATTATGAGGTTCGTTCCAAGGTTTACCATGTAACTACCCGAGCGAGATTTATAGCTGACATTTGATAGTTCTGGTTTAGGACTGGTCTTTATGATGTAAAGCGAATTCACTTCGCGTTATAAATCATGCTGTGGGTATATCTTTTTCCATGATTTGAATTCGAACCGAGTTATGCCGCAACATAGAGATCAGAAACAAAGGGTTATTATAAACAATTTTATATATGTGCGTTTCTGTTATTTCATTTTTTAAAAAAGGATATTTATCTCCTTAGAGTGTGGGCCCGGTAGCTCAGTCGGTGTAGCGACTGACTACGGGCTGGACGGTCCGGGATAGAATCCCGGTGGGGGGCGAGATTTTCAGCGCGTCCAGACCGGCCCTGGGTCCCACCCAGCCTCCTGTAAAATGGGTACTGGGTCTTTCCCGGGGGTAAAATGTGGCCGGGGCGTGCTGCTGACCACTCACCCCCTTCTAGTGCCGCTGTCATGGAAGAGTAGAGCTATACCTCTACCCACCCTTTGGGCCACACCGGGCCTGTAACGGGATCACTTTACTTTTTTTATCTCCTTAGAGTTCTGATTGTGACAGCTGTTGTTTACTCTGTGCACGTCCAAAGGATAATCCACAGATTGCGTAGAATTTGATTGCCAGTTGATTAACGTCTGCTCAGACTTCAGTGTATGAGTTACATTATATCCAGGGCTTGAGGTAACGGCGGGATGCATAAGGACAGTTTATTTGACTTACACCAGTTCATGCAGAAAAATCCACAAGGATGAAGTTAGGAGATCGGTGTGGTCATTCTTTCACCCGATGTAAGGGTGGCCTATTGTAAAGTTTTAAACGTTTTGGTCTTTACTTGCAAGCTCTTGAAGAAGTTTCCATATCGCCGTTGCCAGCTGAATAAATTGGTGTTTACGGTTTTCACGTCTTGCCGACATTTTCTGTTGGGCATGTCGTTTCTATCGCGTCCGACATATCTTTAGCAGTAGGCGGTCAGCCCGAATTTTTGCATTAGCGTAGACAACCGACCTCTAAACTGTTTTTACGACTTAAAAACTTGGGGTTTTGTAGGTGGGTTCCTCAGAACTTAGTTCGAAGCTCTCTCTGAACTGGTGCCGCTAATTTCCTTTCATGGCGCCACAGAACACACTAGTTTTCTGCGCCTCTATCGCCATTTTTCATACCACAACTACGGCACGTCTATGTCGACAGGTGCTCATCATTCGAATACACACAGATGCAAATTTTTTGTGTTGTCCTTCATTTCACTTCACTTATACAGTCAGTATTGATTTACAAGCTTGTACTTTCAGAAGTGTGATATAATTTATAGACATCTTTGTATATGCAGCAGAGTATCCTTGGTTTGACTTTCATTTTGTTACGTAATCTTCTTTGCTGTTACAAGGATCGAATTTTTGGACGTAAAACTGTAATTTATGGGGGCCTGGGCAGTAAAAATAAGTTGCAAGAGATTTAAGAAAAAGCATAAACATCGTAATAAATAATTCTTCATTGTCCCATGAAGTTTCCGAACTCGCTATCATTCATCCCCTTTCACTTCACCTCTCACCCCTCATCCTAACTCTCACCTCCAATTCCAGTACTTCAAACTAAGTAACTCCGTCAGTTCAGGTTGTAACGTTTGTTGAAATGATGCTGTTGGCTTATGTGCAGAGACTCAGTTATGTTATTTGATATGGTCCACGAGGCGTACAAAGCTTGAATACTGTTTTTTACCAGTTCTTGTTGTTTGAGTATGTTCCGTTCTAAGTCAGATTGTTTCTCCAGAGACTGTTTAACCATTGAAAGTTCATTGGTAATTATGTATGCCACGGACGGTATTCACAAAAGAAAAAACCGACTTTATTTCTATAGTAAAACCAACAAGATGCATCAGTGTATCGAATTTATTTTATTTTGGATTGACATTCTACATGTTTCGGACGGTCTTTCCGTTCAAAACATATAGTGTCATTCCAAAATAAAATAAATGTGGTATTGTGGTGCATCTTGTTGGTTTTACTATAGAAATAATATTACGATGCACGGCTGTATGAACGTTAAACAGCGACTTTCTTAATCTCTATTGACCAGTTTATCTTTGAGGTGTAGACGCGCAGATGGATTATAGGGTCGTAAGATTTTTTGAGGGGGTGGAGGTGCGGTACGGCGGCGAACAGCTGTACACATTTAACTATTACTGTTTAGATGGTCTGACTGCTTCGGCTGTCTGCTGCTGATGTTCACGGCATGGTTGGAAATGCTGGTCCTGATAAAACCTCGAATGGCTTGTACTACTTGCGATGGAAAGAATGCATTCTAGTAAGCAATGTGACTATGTTTGAGATAGTATTAACCATTTGTACTACATTAAATGTATCAAGAGTAGTGCGTGCGTGTGTGTGTGTCTCTGAGAGAGAGAGAGAGTGATACATCAAGATCTTCCCTTTAAAGCTGTGTGCGAGTTTGTATGGCCTCCGCGTTTAATGGTGCGGGACGTTTAAATACTGAATTACTGATTGTCATAATGGCCATTAGTTTGAAATTGTTTATGTGTTGGTTGTAATCTAAGATTGGATAACGAGCTGGAGTAGTTGGTATGAATGTTATGACGGTTGGTTAGCTCCGACCTTCGTCGTAAAATGTAATAATGTTGGATGAATATTGTGTCATTCAATTAAAATTTAGTGCCTAGCTTTGAAAAGCCTTGGAGGGCCCCAGGCGAAGCTCAGAAAGCAACTGTACACAAACTATTAACAGTACAGTTTCTCACTAACAGCCTGCTGTCTTGCATTTGATTACAGTTATCTGTTTCTTCTTCACAAAACTGTCGGGTTTACACCAATGTAACCCTGCATTTTCAGTTAAATAGGGCCTATTGTTGTCCATAACATTTATTTACTACTGGAAGTGGGTAGCACCCGTCCAGACCGGCCCTGGGGCTCACCCAGCCTCCTATGCAATGGATACAGGGTCTCTTTCCCAGGGGTAAAGCGGCCGGGGCGTGACTTTGACCACGTACCTCCATCTAGCGTGGAAGTTGAAGAAAGAGTAGAACTATACATCTATTCACCCTCTAGGCCTTCGTGGTCTGTTTTAGGGTGAACTTTACCTTCAGCCTTTTTGTCCTGGAAGTAAGTACTCTAATGATCGCGTTTGTAGATAGTAGCACAAATGTAGATCTGTAGAAATGTGTATTTGAAGCAATGCCGTATCCCAAAAGGTAAGCTTTGTAAGTATGAAACTTGAAACTGTCGCACCGCATTGACCATGACGCACAAGTGGGCAGATTCCTAGATTCAAATGAGTACGAGGTATTTTGAATGTATTTAATTAGGTGGAAAGTACATATACCTTGGACATTGCAACTTAAACTGCGTCACGAATGAAACAGCTGAAGGTGCAGGTATTTAGAGAGCTGCAGGCCGTGTAGTATAAACAAACAAAAACTGTGCACGTACAGTTGTGGTTTTCAGTTGTTTTTCGTATAAGAGCACATTTATCTTCTCAGGTTGACAAGAAGTGCCTGCCTCCTAACGGGCTGGAGCACTGACCATACTGTTAACTTGTGTGGAACGCTGTGCTACAAAATCGTTAGACGTTCCGAAACGTCGGATAGGCCATTGGTAGGATATACAGTGGAACGAAAGCCGTCGAGTGTGAGCTAGCACTGCGTTATGGAGATGTATGGGAGAGTGGTAGTGTGGCTGTACGCATTCTTGGCATTGGCAGTAGATGGGGTGATTAGTCAGCTTGACGCCCCGGCCGCTCTACCCCCAACTGTCATTCCTCAGTACCCATTCCATGGGAGGTTGAGTGAGACGATAATGTATGTGAAGGTTCTGACCGCATGTGGCCCAGAAAATGGGTATTTAAACTGTATGTGAAGGTATTGGGTACTGACCGCATGTGGCACAGAAAATGGGTATTTAAAGGGTTGTCGAACCGGGATTTACAGTAATTTAAACAGGAATTAAAGGGCGATTGTTTGTATATTGGACACTTTTCTTGAAGTTAACCACATTTTAGTGGGGATTAAAATGGCGAGCATAGGTGTCTCCACATTGTTTGTAACAAGCGGTAAGGGGACACTGGAGACATCTTCGCATGTCTCCTTGTTTCTTCATCCAAATTAATTTTCCAGCACATCGAATTCTCAATGTAACGGCCATATCCCCATACAATATCGGCGATGTTATGTGCAAATTTTTAGCTGGGTTTTTGCATAGTTTCATAATCAAACCGTATACGTAGATTGATAGAATTAAGTTGTTGTTCAAATCGTACTTGGTGATAAAAGTGGGTATTCAATCTTGCTCAGCCAGATTGTGGCATCTCTACAGACTGTTGTAAAATTCAGCTGTAATGGAACAGGACGTATTCTGTATCTTAAATTTGCATCGTAATGGTGCGGATTAGCTTGATTTTTTGTTGCCTTTCTTCTGCCAGTCTGTTTCGTACCCACACTAATAGTTTGTCCATTAATGCTGATGAATTTTCCAGGAAATTGCTCCCAAATTACCCCTTTATCGGAGTGTTTTAACTGATATTAAGACCTTTTTGCACTTTTTGTAAATCCACTTCTCTTCAGAATTGAATCCGACGTGTTCACTACTATATCTTACCAACATAACATCATTGGTAGTTTGGTGTTATTGTTTAAATTCAAAATTATTTGACAAGTGGGTGGGTACAAAGGTATCCTGGAAGATTTTAATTTTTAAGCTTTTAAATTTTATTATGTTCGCTGTACTGCTCACTGTGCATGCTGAAGCACGAACACTCAGCGTTACTGTGAAGCGGGTTTGACCTTATGTAGGAAAAAATTGGGCCACTTTACAGATTCAAGTATTTTTTTATCTTTTTGAAACAATATATTCCGTGTGTTTTTTCATATATATAGATATATATAAAAGGTATAGTTTTGTGATTACATTGCTTTGTGTGTGTGTGTGTATATATATATATATATATATATATATATATATATATATATATATAGTTGTGTAGTTTTGTGATTACTGTTTATGGTGCTGACGGTTTTGTTACCTGTATGGTATTCGTCAGATGGGATTGTCTCATATCATGTTACATGAAAAGAAACCCAATAGATTGGCCACTTTCACGTCTTCCTCTAGCTGTTTTAAGATTACCCCTTCAGCGTATCACCCTCTGGTCGTCAAGCCACTGTGTTCATTTGAATGTTGTTACTGACAATTACGTGAGAACCTTCACTAGCGACAAGTTATTTTGGCTAGTTGACGTAGGCCAGACGGGGATAGACGGAAATTTAACATTATACAGTTAGTGGAATCGAGCGATATCATCCCTACCATCCGTGGGACTTCATTCTGTAGGCCACAGTTATGTACACTTCGACATCACCATCAGGGAAGGTCCACCACCGAAACTTGTCGGATTGTATAATTAAAATTTTTTTTTTTTTTAATTTTGCAGATTTTTGTGTCTGTTTTGTGTTTATGGACCTGCCCATTGCTGTTCTATATTAATAATGCAACACAAAGCAGTCTTTTTATTATTCTGCAAGTTCACTCTACATGTTTTGGGTGTCAACCGCACCCATCATCAGGAATACACAAAACTGTAACTACAGCCTCCGGTTCTGGTCATATTTTTTGTGCAGCTAACTCTCTCCAACGTGGCCAATTAGCCGCGTTGGAGAGAGGTAGCTGTGAAATAAAAGTGGACACGTTTTAAATATTAAGGAAAAAACTGAAAACAGTTTTTAGATTTTTTTTTTATTGTCTGGATTCATCGGGTGCACTCGTAATGCTGCTCTTGCGTGTATGTTTGTACATGCGCATCATATATTTCGTTTGATATTAGGACAAAACGTTCGTTACGTAATTCTTCATTATCAATTTTACCTTCAGCTGACTAGCAAAATGTGTGTCTTTCTGTTTCCTCTCTCCTCCACCACACCCGTACGGCCCGTCAGTGACTTACAAAGGAACACTAGTTAAGAAAAGACTCCAGATCTTACCGGCTGCTCCTTGAAATAGGGTCAACTATAAAGGTAAATTCCACCCTAGAACAGGCGACGAAGGCCCAGAAGGGGAGGAGAGGTATAGCTCTACTGTTTCTATAACCTCAGCGCTAGAGGTGTGGGTGGTCAACGCCACGCCCCGGCCGATTTACCCCTGGGAAGGACCCGGTACCCATTGTACAGGAGGCTGGGTGGGCCCCAGGGCCCACATAGAGTCAGTTGTATGAAGCCAAATTTATGGGCGTGGCAATAAGCAAGGTAGTATGTCCAGCCCTACAGCACACAGTTGCTGTATACTGTTTCTGCTCCTTTAACGTTGAACACTCCTAGGATTCAGAACATGACACAACGAATGGGTTTGCTGCCTCACGCCTTCGGTCATGGTCCATTTTAATATTATTGTTTATTGTACTGCTAGGTTTTCCAGGCGGGGTGTTCCCTTTATATTTCCGCTCCGAGCTTTTATGCCTTTCTCATCTGTAGTTTATATAATGCTGTTAATTATACTTCGAGCAATATATTGCTTCGGAGTAATACACGAAAATGGAATCCAACGTATCCTTACGTTATTCAAGATAGGATTTTCAGTAATTGGATGAAATACATGTTTATACACGGACAAACGGGATCGTGTGTGAGAGCAGAGGATATTGTGCCACAGTATGTGGAAAGTTTTGAAGCAGTCTTCAGCACTGGTATTAAGTAACAGCAAGAAATAAAGGCCCTGAACTAGAATTGGAAATTAAGTTACAGGTCTTCTTGGGATGTTACGCCATGATTACTGGAAACTGTTTGACGGCATAACATCCCATCAATACCGCAATGAGAACCTCATATCTCACAGGAAATGAATTTCTTATATGTGTACATACAGTGTCGGGATTCGATGTTTGGATACCTCACTGTTTCTATGTCCTGCTCCATTTCTCACAATTCATACACACAACTAGGAACAATTCCATGTACCGTTGCGAGATTAGTGACCCAGTCACAGCGGGATTGCCGTTGGTTGCAGAATTTTCGATGCAATTAAGTGTAGTCTCGAGCTTGTATAGAGAATTATTAGCAGCCATGTTTGTTGCTGAGGAGTAAATAACTCTATCCCATTTCGCGTGCTCGCGTTTCTGAATGTGCAGAAACTCAATTCATTAAGCTCGCAGTAATAGCACATTTCGACATAACAGAGCGTCTGACGCTGTGAGCAAAATTCTCGGAAAGACGAGGCGAGGTGTAGGAACGCGGAAGATTCTGTTATTTCAGATAGCATGTATGGGTCATAACTGTGTGCTGCCGCAGACTTCTGGAAGCAACGATCATCATCCAGGGCGAGATCCAGTGATAACTAAAATTGTAGTAGATAACAAAATTATAGAACAAGTAAATTTGTTTAACTCTTTAGGAAATGTGATATCTTATGAAGAAGAAGTAGACATTGATAACAAATTAAATAACTTTTTGAAAATTACAGGTGTTTTAAATAATGTGTTAGACCACAAAAAACCCTTAAGAAAACAAGAATAAAATTATACAATACACTAGCCTTTCCAGTCGTCTTATATGGCAGCGAAACTTGGACTATTAAAGCAAGGGACGCCAGAAGAATAACAGCAGAAGAGATGAAATACACGAGAAGAACAGCAGGATACACTTGGACAGATTACAAAAGAAATGCACAAATTGAGAAGGAGTTAAAAATAACACCAGTTTTGGACAAATTACTGGAATACAGGAGAAGCTGGATACAACATGTAAATAGAATGCCTCGAAATAGATTACACAGGGTAATGAAATGCTACTCCCCAACTGGCAGAAGGAATCATGGTAGGCCTTTGAAGAGACTTCTGGATACGTGAGACCGGAACGGGTCAACAAGTGACCCAACTCCATGACAGATATATGATGATGATCATCATCAGATTCTCTAGGTCCTGTTTGGAGTAAGTTCATGTGACCGGTTTCACACTGTCTTCGACGTTCAGTTGAGAATAATGCTCCCCTGAGCATTACTGTTTGGATTTTAAATTGGGCAGTCGCCACGCTGCTACAGTCCGCGTAAACACAACGGCTGTTCTGTGGCATTCGAGACGCATCAAAGAAATCAGTTTCTCCGATAGACTGGTTGATTCTAACAGATCTACACGGAGTCACATCCCACACTATTGGAATCTATATCAGTATCATTGTGGCAACCCCAAATTTCGGGTAAAGCCAATGTTTGCAGGACGATCGCTACAGTGACCACTTGCTGTGTAGTAAGCGGTCTGAACTGAACTTTGAACCAAGTACAGCAGAACTGTTCAAATAAACTGTATAAATTATTTTACTGAATGTACCAGTAGCTGTGCGGTGTAGAGCCCGAAGGCCTGCTGTCTTTGGCACTCGAATGCTCGGATCACGAATTCTGATTTTGATAGGGTCTTCTGGCCGCAGGGCAGCACACGTAATTTTTTAAAAAGTTCGACGCGGTGTGCGTACTGTCAGATGTGCACCCTTTCTTTCTCGTTTTGTGGATACGCAAGTAAGTGCCGCCTAGGTCACGCGTCACGAAAGATAAGAAGGTGCTTACGTACGGGTTTTACTCGGTGAAAATTTTGTTGCCCTATATGAATGCTATATTCACGCTCCCCTTCGCCCCTGTTATAATTGCTGGGAAAATCCTTCTTGAAGACCTGGCGGTTCCTCAGCTAGTCAAGAAATTTCCCGCATTTTATCGAACCCGATAACTTACTGCTATTTGCACAAGAGCCCGCCACCTGACCTGACCCTTTCTTGAACCAAGTTCATGCCATCTTATATCACTAAGGTCCATCTAAATGTGATATCTTTCCGTCTAAGCATGGGTCTTCTAAATGGTCACTGTCCGTAAGATTTCTTTACTGAAACCTTGTATACATTTCTATTCTCCATTTACGTGACACAAATCCCTTTTTATCTTCCTTGATTTTTATAACCTAATAACGTGTGGTAAGGAACGAAAATCATGAAGCCTCTCGTTACGCAAGGTGCTCCAGTCTCCCGTCATTTTCTCCCGCTTTTTTATACGTTTCTCTCAGCGTTCTATCCTCCGCACATAAACCTGTTTTAATGTGTGCAAGAAGATTTCCCTGTCATGCAAAACAACGTACAAAATTTATGTTCTGTTTCTTTTAGTCTTTGTATTTTTGAGTGGCACTTAATAGGGTCCTAATCCTGAGCACCCCTGTAACGTTTCGTAATACGTTAACCTTTTTACGGTGAGGAGTTCTTAGCTCTCCCAGGTTGAAAACTGGAGGATCAACCCTTATCGGCTGTACGACCCTGCTTATTTAATACATTTGCTGCTATCCCTCTACACCTATCGGGAATCCTTCTTCATCCACGATCTGGCTTGGTTACAAGAACCCTTAACGTGGTCACTTTAAGCGCGAGACTTCAGTTAAATAATCATAAATTGTGCAGATATGGGCTGTGGGCTTGTCGCAAGATAGGACACGCAATGGATGAATTCCAGGTGACATGAGCATTCAAGCCAAAGGGACCTAGGCGGGATTCAAACCAAATATGAGTTTAGACTGTGCGGGAATTTTTTAATGGCACAGTGTTCCACGTTAGTGCCTCCAGTACAATCATCGGTACATTTTTAAAATTTTTTAATTGGGGTACTAATGTAATTACTCTGGTCTACCCATTTCTTCAAAGTCCGTTCTGGTTTCATTGAACACGCCTTTGTGTTCCATCACAGTAGCCTGTGCAATACTTTAAATGTTACGGTCTGTAAACAGTAAATATCTGAAACCTCTGGACTTTGTGTTAGAGACTAGAAATGATATTGGCGTGGAGGAAGTCCAGGTTACAAAACGTACAGGTTTTTTTTTCTATCGCAGTCACGATTGTAAAGGAAGATCGATAATGTAAAGGTTCACGATGAAACCTAATGAGTAATAAAAGACTTTTTTAAATTTCAGCAAGGTACAGTTTTATTACCTTCATAAATCAAACAGAAACACTTTTTTGTACTATGTAAGGCACATTAGTAGTCTCGTAGTTCCGCTTGCACGTGTTCGTTGTGTGGTGCATCGTACAAACTTATAAACATCGTTCGGCCGTTCGGTGTGCTGGGAGTGTTCTTGTAAAGGAACAAACGAACAAAGAATTTACGTGCCTGTGAGTGTACAGTGACGGTATCTTCCTTAGTGTTGTGTTTCTGTTTTGAACTGCAGTGTCGAAATTCAACTCTATAACGTCTGAGCCTGTTAAGATTTTCTAAGCTGCTACACAAACTAAACACTGTATTATCCAACTAATGCACAATATATAATATTTAGATACAATTAAAATTATAAAATATTTAAAAGTGCTCCAACATGTTTCGGATCACAGAGGATCCATCATCAGGGAGCCTTGTACAGTGCTTGGCTAAAAATTACGAGAATATATGTGTGTAGTTCAGTGTATATGAAGGCACTCATTTGCCTTCATATACACTGAACTACACACGCACAACGG